>Ga0208667_1000180_pt1 | contig 29229 bp, 46 predicted proteins | sample 11BtaG_FD_184085 | JGI IMG/M metagenome (GOLD analysis project Ga0208667, IMG submission 184085) | Marine viral communities from the Subarctic Pacific Ocean - 11B_ETSP_OMZ_AT15265_CsCl metaG (SPAdes) (version 2) | ecosystem: Environmental > Aquatic > Marine > Oceanic | place: Pacific Ocean... | reverse complement strand
TTAATAGCAGAAACTTTCTTTTCTGACTCTAACAATGATTCTAATTCTTCTTTACTAATTTTTGACATTTTATTAAATTTATAGTTATATTACAAATATATTAATTATTCTCAAGTGTTTCTATTCTACTTTTTAAATCATTGATTAGTTGTTGTTGTTCTTGTATAGCTCCTACTAATAATGGCACTAACTTTGATTGGTCGATACCTTGATAATCTGGCAGTTCTCTTGTACCTATTACCTTTTCAGATACTAATACCTTTTCAGTCCATTCTTCTTTAGCCTCTGTTACAAGGACTTCTTCAGTATATGCTTCTTTGCCCTCTACAATTATGTTTCCTTCATCATCTAATTCTTCTTCAACAGCAGGATGCTCTATAGTTTCATAAACTGCTTCTTCAGCAGGATGAACAACATCTTCATAAACAGCAGGACTTATTTCGTATTCCTCATCTTGCATACCATCTTTTTCTCCTGTGATAGCTTCAGGCACTATTTCTTGTACTTCGTGAGCTAAGAACCCATCTACTGTTTTATCTGCATCTGATATGAAATTAAATCTACTTGGTTTTAATTGACTTACTCTATCTAAAGCACCAGTCATTTCTACTACATTTTCTTTTAATCTATAATCTGAAGATGTGTTATATGCAGTTGTAGAACCAGTTGTTGAGATTGAACCAACTTCACTACCATTTTTACCAAATCTTATTTGTTTTATAGTAGCAGTATCATCACGACATAAATTTATATAACCATTACCCATTTCAGAACTATTAAAATCTGCTAAAGTTCCTTGACCTGCTGCAGTTTGTATTCCCTTTAATAATTCCCCCGCAGATGTTATACGCATTCTTTCTGATACTGATGCAGAAGTCTTTCCTGTATAAAAAACTAAATCTGTTGCTGCTGCTGTATTTCTACATACTGCTGAAATTCTTGCTCTATCTCCTGTTTGTGATGTATCATTACTAACAAATGATAATCTACCAAATTCATCTCCATCAAATAATGCAGTTCTTAAATTACTTAAAGCTAATCTACCACCAACACTATCATTAAGTCCTATTGTTAATTGAGCAGATGGTGCACTACTTTCTGTGCCTATACAAACTTCCCCCCCAGATGTTATACGCATTCTTTCAGTTAAACTATTACCCCCAGTTGCTATTGCAAATGCACCTAATCCACTTGAATTACTTTCATTGATAAATCTTATTTCAGATTGACAGAATAAATTACTTTCACCTCTTTGTGCTCCAATACCTGCAAAATCTTCATCTCCACCTCCTAAATATAAAGATATTTTCCTACCGCTTGAATTACTTTCTGTACCAATACTTAATAAATGGCTAGGAGAACCAGTTCCAATTCCTACGTTTCCATTATTATCTAGAAACATCACATTTAATCCGTGTCTACCTATGTAAAAATCTCCTGCAATATTTGTTAATCCCCATTGTCTATTTGTATGAGTGGTATCTGCGGTATCAAACTGAATAGTAGTTCTATTTGAACCTGCTAAACCTATAAGCACTGCGTTAACACCATCAGATACGGTGCTGATTACTGTTGTGCCTACTACTTCCAAATTACCATCAGGTGAAGTCGTTCCTATTCCTACGTTTCCAGAACTGTCTATAATTAACCTATCTGCATTTGCACCAACATCAAATAAACTAAATGCATCACTACCAGATATTGCAAACCTGTAAGTTCCAATTCCTGTTCGTGTCATATCAATCATATCTGCACCTGATTGCTCAACAAATAATCTGCCTGTATTAACGTTCCCTCCAAAAGTTGCGTTTCCAGAACTGTCTATTGTTAATCTTTCTACATTATTAGTCCAGAACGCTAAAGGGTATGCACCATATTGTCTAACATCTGCCTGTCCAGTATCTTCAACTGAAATATACAAATCAGCATTTGTTAAACTTGCTAATGAATTATTAATTTCTAATGTTGCATCAGTTTTAGATATTCTTATGTTTCCTTCAAAAGTTGCGTTATCTGCAAAAGTTGCACCACTACTTTCTAAAGTCAAAGAAGGAACTCCTTCACCAAGTGTGAATAAGTGTGAACCCCAAGAATTATAACCAAATGTATCTCCATCGTGGTCAACACGAATAAAGTTTTTTACACCAGAACCATCTGAAAAGTCTAAAAACGCAGCCTCATCTGTAGCACTAGCTATTGTAACACCTCCATCATCTGGAGCAGTTATTACTAATTCGTGTTTACTATAAGAACTAGGATTTGCTGTATTAATACCAACAGAATCTTCTGAAGCATCTACAAATAAAGTATCTGTATCTACTATTAAATCACCTGTAAAAGTTGAATCTTTGTAAAAAGTTATAGTGTCAGGAATACCATCTCCTAATCTCATAAATTCAGAACCATCAACGACAAATTTTAATCTACCAGTTGTGTCTTCAGAAATATAACAATCACTTCCATTATCAAAAAATAATTTCTGTCCAGTATTAATCCATAAATCTTGTGTAAAAACTCCACTCCCTGTAACATAAACACCTGTACTTGTTGTTTCTAGTTTTTTTGAGTCATTATAATAAAGCTCTACATCCGAATTACTTGTAGCCCTTATCATACTTTCTCCAGTTCTGGAATTTAATTGAAAAAAGTTAGTTTCAATAAATATTCTACCTGAATCTATTATTGAAGCACCTTGTCCTGAAGCAGCAGTTGTACTCCATCTTAAATTAAAAGCATTAGAAGTACCAAAGTTTAATGCTTCATCGTCGTCTAAATTTATATTACCATTAAAAACTGCATCGCTGGTAACAGTAAAATCATCACTAAATGTTTTTTCTCCAGCAATAGATTGATTTCCAGTAGTCATTACTGCTCCTGCTGCCAACACATTAGCAGCATCTGTTACATCTGCTCCTGCTTCAATACCATCTAATTTTGTTCCGTCTGCTGCAACATCTCTACCATCAACTGTTCCTGAAAGTATTATATTTCCTTCAAATGTGGCATCTTGTGAAGTGTCTATTGTTAATGCTAATGTTTCTGCTGTATTAAATATTAAATCACCTGTAGCTGTAGTTATTTCATTACCACCAGAACTTGTAATAATTCTAAAATCATAATCATCAGAGTTAGGTGCTTTTAAATCTATATAACCACCTGAAGCTCCACCTATTTCTATTCTACCAAAAGCAGAACCTTCTACAGAGATTGCATCATCTACATCTAAAACTCCATCTATATTTACATAACCGCTAAATCTTCCTGTAGTTGCTTCTAATTCACCAATAACTAAATGTGCTTTAGCATATCCTGTTCCACTTGTATTTACTGTTGTAGTAGGTTCAACTTGTAAGTCTTTAAATAATCTATATTTACCTGTTAGAGCTTCTCTAAACAGCCCTGAGTATAGTGTAGTGCCTGAAGGAGTGTATTTACCATAAAACCCTATGTCAACTGCATCTGTAGAGGTGTTATTGTTTGCCAGTACAATTAAAGGGTCTTTTACTGTTAATGTGTCTGTTCCTACTGTTGTAGTGCTTCCTTCAACTACTAAATTTCCGATTATTGTTAGATTGCTACCTATTTTAGCATCTCCAAAAACGTGAAGGTTTAATCCTGATTCAGGTGTTACTCCTATTCCTATTTGTGTTGTTGATATATATAATGGAGTAAGGTTTCCAAGTCCGTCAGTAATCTGTTTTGCTGTTGTTCCTATTGCATCATTGTCTATTGACTTTAATAACGCATCATAAGTATTTTTTATTTTCGTGCTTGTTAATGTAGCCATTATTGCTTTTTAAATAAGTTAATAATTTTTTTACGTTCCCCTCTTTAGGTTTGTAAATCTTCTTTATAATACCCATCCGTTAAATGTTGCATCTTTATCAGGATTTATGTCCTCATTTGTATTACTTGTGTATTCAGGAAATAAGTTTTGATTGTTAGCCATATAATCTATAAATCTTCTTGTATAGTATTCTGCAAACTCTCTTTCTTTATTTACTAAATAATCTACTTCATTCTTAGATACTGTCTCACTATTTTCAGATGAGTGTTTAAATACTCCTCCATTCTTAACCTGGTAAGCTGCAAATGGTAAATAATCTACCATTGCAAAATGAATAAGCATAGGTTGGATATAAGTATTTACTAAACTTAAATAGTCTCCTGTCAATGAATCTGCTATAATATCACTACTGATCTTATTATATAAATCACTTCCAAGATAATTCCTAACGTGAATCTGTTGAGCTATTTTAATAAACTGAATAAATTTATCTACATCGACATTACCATCTATTATGGTATTTCTTTTAATGTCTATTGGTTTTATGAATAATGCTGTTGCCATCTGTTAATTTTTAAATCCCATTTTTTTCCAATATGCTGCTGTATATCCTTTATATGGCATATCTACTGGAGCTACAGGTACTTTTTGTGCATTAGGTTTTAATTTTGCACCTCTTGACCTTGCTTTTGTTGTACTTATTTGATCTCCCATTTTATCACCTTCTTTTTTTGCATATATTTTTCTAAACCATTTATGATGACATCTTGCTCCTCCTTTATAAAGCCATATCGAATAGGTTGTTTTACCTGCACCTGCAAAATCAGGATTAACAGCTTTACTACCCATAGCTACTATATCTTCCTTTCTATAAACCTTTTTAGCTTTCATCATTTGATAACAAAACTCTCTTGATTTATTTTTTCTTGTTTTATAAGCAGGAGTTCTTGTAGTGTAAACATATCTTACTAAAAAAGTAACATCTTTATATTCTTCTTGTTTACTTTTAACATCTTGCTCACTCTTTTTTGTTTTGTTTGCACGACCAGTAGAAACTAATGCAGTCTTTTCATTCAACTCTTTTATTTTATTATCTAACTCATCTTCAAGGTCATAATCTACTTCAAATTCATCTATTAAGTCATAATCATTCAATATATCTTTTTCATTTTCTCCTAATGATATAAACTCTTGTAAATTTTTATTTATTTCTTCTTTAGATAAATATATTTCTTGCTCTGATAACTTCACACCAGTTTCTTCTTCTTTAGTTTCCTCATCCTCTACATTATCTAATTCTGTAAATTCTAAAGGTTGTAAAGTTTTAAAGTATAATTTAAGTGAGATACCATTATAAGCTAAGATTTGATTAAAGGCATCTATTAAAAGATGTTGAAAAGGTCTGATAACAGTATTATCCATTAGCGTAGAGGCTGTTTTAAGCTCATCTGCATTGTTTCCTAGACCTGAGTTATCTTTAATACCTAAAAGCATCGGAGAAACGACCCTATGAGCTACCATTATCTTTTTAGTAGATTCTTCAGACAAAAATTGATACTGATTATGTGCATCACTAAGTTGAACAGGTTCTATACTTGCAGCACTCTCTGCATTATCATTAAAAGCTAATATGAACTTACCTGCATTACTTGACCCACTAAATTTGTTGTATATTCTTTGTTCTATAAGTCTTCTTTCCTCTGCATTAGGAGTACCATTGTTAAAGTTAATTAACATTGAAGGACTCATACCATTAAGTATGTTGTTTAAGTGAAAGTTAGATACTTCTTCTTCAAGCTCTGCATATTGTAAACCACCTTGATAATCTACAGGACTATAATAATAATATCCAGATCTGTATGGTTTTACATAAAGTATTTCTATAGCTTCTTTGCTTGTACCAAATGCAGGTATTCTCAAAGGCTTGTCAGAAGGTCTAATCTTTTCCCAATCTTTCCAATAGTAATATGCTTCAATATCTCCTTTCTCATTACACTTCTCTGCTCTAAGTGTTTCTACAGGCATATGCTCTATCTGAGCAATCTTAGTTCTGTCTTTAGAATAAATTACCTGTATAGCACATTGTCCCATTAATTTTAAGTCGTATGCTAATCTTCTTACACTATCATTATCAAATAATGAAATCATTTGTGCATATTGATCTGGTTTTTTATTGGAATTAGTAGCATCTAATCCTTTACCATATATCATAGAAGATACAGCATTTATTATGGCATTGTTAGTTGGACTTCCATTATATCTGTCTATTAGATATTGAAAGTAGTTGTTGTCCTCCCCATAAGAAATCCAATCTCTATTACTAACTTCTTTTATTTTAGGACTCGTGTAAGTGCTTAAATTTACTATTCTTAAATCGTTCATATTATTATGTAATCGTTATCGTGAGAACCTGCTGTAGTATCAAATGTATATTGACCATCATTGATTGAATAATAGTCATTACTTGATTGATCTACAGTTTGGTCAGTACAAAATACTTTGTCTTTGTATATTATATTAGAAGATGTATCTAATAACTCTATGTCATAAGTTCTACCCTCTTTTAATATTGAATTTCCTGAAGATGTATATTCATTAGAAATACTTAGATAATTACCATCAACAGATGGAGTTACTGTAAAGCTAAATTCTTCATTTAATGAATCGTCTCTTACTTTTAAAGTAGTAGAAGAAGTAACATAACTTCTTGGTATAATCTTTATAGTCTGAGATGATGCACTTGTAGTAAGTTTCTTCATACTTATATATCGAAAAAAAAACTATATTTTGTGTTAAATGCAAAAAAAAAGAGGACATATAGTCCCCTTAATTTTCTAACTTAATAATTTATTATCCATTATTAGGAGTAGCAGGTGAAATCTTAGCTGCATTTACATTATCAGTTACATCAGTTGAATCTGCAAGGAATGCAGGAGCTGATACTTCTTGAGCTGTTAATGTTAAAGAGAATGACGAAGCATCTCCCATAGCTGCACCTGTTGTGAAAGAGCCACCAGATACTTCACATCCGTGTTCTCTACCCATTAAAAAGAAATTACCATTATAATCCTCTATTACGATTTGTGGACGTCCTAAAGCTATAATCTTTAATTCTTCTTGTGTTTTACTATCTAATAATTGTAACGAAATATTTAAAGTTGATTCAAAGAAAGTAGTACCATTTTCTCTTGAGCTGTTTACTGCTGTCTCCATAGATGAACTACCTTTAAGGTCGTATTGAAAAAAGTCAGGAGTTCCTCCTATATCTACTTTTTCTGCATCTGATGAATTGTCAGTAACAGTAAGACCATAATCTGCAAAGTAAACTGTTTTAAGTCCACCGACAGAAGATTTACAAGGTATGTTTCTTCCTGTTGTTAATGTACAAGCCATATTATTATAATTTTTATAAGAAAGGGTAAGTAGGCTTAACCCACCTACCCCTCTATGTTAAACAATTTATTATGCTAATGTCAATAAAGATAGGTCACTTCCTATTCCATATTGTACACCTGCTGAAAATCTCATTACTACTCTTACGTTCTGAGAACCATCTAGGTCAGCCATATCTAATAACTTAACTTCGTTGTGGTCAGATAAAAGACCTGTACCAAAGTAAATGTTAGATTTTTGTCCTGCTACGATGTGATTAGATGGCATACCTGGAGCTAATACAACTTCGATTCCATCGAAAGAAAGTGCATTACCTTGATTGTACCATAAACCACCTCTGTTATCAACACCTGAACCACCAACACCATTAGCAGCATATCCTCCTAATTGTCTGATGTATGATTGCCAAGCGATAGTTGGAACGTAGATTTTTAAATCTTCTTTTCCATATACTGCTGATGGAAGTGAATCTACTACGTTTTCTAATAAACTGATAATGTTAGTTGAACTGAAAGCAGTTTCACCACCATTAGCTGCATCGTTAACATCTCCGTCTGCTGCTGCTAATACTGTGATTCCATCAAACTCTCCTGCGTTACCATTAACACCACCCCAAATGTTTTGCTCATTCTTTTCTGCTACCAATCCTGCAACGTGTCCGATTAAGAAATCAGAAAACTTTGGAGGTAATTGGTCATTTAAAGAACTATATCCCATTGAGATCGCCTCCCAATCTGAGATAAAGTCTTGCTTACAAAGCTCAAGGTTTACTTGAAATTGCTCTGGTTGTAGAATACGTTCTGTCAACGTGACCGTTGCCGTGTCAGAAAAGTCACACGAAGCATCTTTTATTACGTTAGCATCTGTTGCTACTTTTTTGATTACATCTTTAAACTTTACGTTAGGTTTAATTTCGATGTTACCTTTTTCTAATGTAGGAGAACTTAATAGAGCAGCAGAAATATACTTCCCTGAAAACTCACCTGCATATGTACTTGTAATTGAAACTGTAGTTGCCATAATTTAATTTAATTTAATTTTTATTTGAAATTTGCTATTTTATTATATACTATATCCTTTGTTGTTAAGTTTCTCTTTTGAGAGTAAACAACTTTATTTAATTCCTGCTTTGATTCAGGAGAATGCTTGATAGGTTCAGAAGCAGGTTTAGATAATTCTTCTTTTAATACTTCATCTTCTTGACAAGCAAGTTCTGTCATTTTCTGTGACATTAATTCTTCTTCCTTTTGCATTTCTTCTTTCTTACCTTCTTTCATCAATTCTTTGATTTCTTCTACCATAGATTTGATTTCTTGAAGTTCTTGTTTAGTTGCGTATTTGTCTTCTTCATTTAGTTCTTCTTCTTCTACTTGCTCTACTACTTCTTCTTCCACAACTTCTTCTTCTCCACCCTCTTTGATTTCTGAAATAATACCATCTTCTGCTATTACTAAGATTTTACCATCTTCCATTTCGTACTCTCCAATAGGTAAAGCTACTTTGTCATCATCAGTTAAGATAAATACTTCTTTTCCTGATTCGAATGATTCTGCTTCTAAAACAGTACCATTTTCTAATTTAGCTTGAGCAAGTTCTACTATTTCTTCAGTAGATAATTCTACACCCAAGACGCTTTTGATTTGATTTAACATTTCCATAGGTTTCATATTAATATATCGAGTTTATTTAATTATTTTGCATTTTTAAACATTCATTTGAGCTTGTTGAACTATTTTTAAAACTTTATTAATATTGCTTCTGTTTACTTTTATATCGTTATCAATATCGTTTAATACTTTTAATTCTCTGTCAAGTCCTAATTCTTTAACGCTTTGTCTTAATCGTGATGCTTCTTTTTCTACTTCATCTAATTTTTGTTGCTTTTTTCTGATACCATTTTCTATCCTTTGAGCAAATTTGTTTAATTGTGCTAATTCATCAAACGCGTCATATTCTCCACTTCTTCTCAAAGAGCTTAATAAATCTTCTATTTTATTTAACTCAATCTTCTCAGATTTTAGTTCTTGTTTGTTTATCTTATTATAAACTGATTTTAATGTTCTTGGATTCATAGTTTTATAATTATTTATAATTCTTTTGCAATTTTTTGATATTTCTGTTCTAATTTGGAAAATTCTTTGAATGCTTTTTCTGCATTAATATATTCTTTTACTGAACCTGGAGATATACCTAATTCTTTTGCTGATTTTTCAAATTTAGATAAATCTTTTACAATATCGTTTGCTATACTTTCGCCTACATCTGACCATTTATAAATTGCTTTCTGTGTTTCATCTAATTCAGTTTTAAGTCTGTCTGCTCTTTTAACTAAACCATCTCCTTCATTTTGATATTTATTTAATCCACTTGCATATTTTTTTAAATTATCTAAAATTGCGAGTTCAACTTTTTCTGACTTTAATTCTGTTTTATCTTCTTGAGATAATTTGTTAATAATTTTTTTACTTATTGGATTCATTTTTATATATTTTATGAGTTTCTATTTATACTTCCTATTCCTTGTGCGTGTAATGAACCATCACAGCATTTAATACTATAAGTTTCTTTATCCCAACAAAGACAAGCTCTGTTTCCTCCTTGTGGACTTACATTGTGAGTAGTATCTTCCATATTTATTTGATTGGTATACAGTTAGGTACTAATCTTCCATTCTTTCTTTTCATTCCATATTGCTCATATCCTGCTTGACAAGGTTTTTTAAGCTCGTGTTGTTCACAAGGCATAAACCATACTTTACCCTCGTATTCGTGTTCGTGGTAAGAGTTACACCCTATGTCCTTAGATACTTCTATAGCTTTCTCTTTTGTAGAGTATGCAAGTCTATCATCTATTATAGCATAGTCCTCATTTATTTTCATAGAAGCTAATTCTAATTCTTTTAATTTAGACTCACTCCATCTCTTTGCTGCTAGTCCTCCCCACAAGTAGAAACTTATAGTCCCACATTTAGTATTATCACTTGGTTCAAAGTATTCCTCTGCTCTTGACAAATAAGAATACATACGCTTTATAGTTTCTTTGCTTATTGGTTTTCCTTGTGCAAGTTGTGTTGCTCTGATCTTACCAACTTGTGTTGCACATTTGTTGTTTACTTTCTTATTGAGTTCTAAGCCTTTTTTAGCATTATTCTTAACTGCATCAGGATAGTCTGTATAAGACTCCATTACCATCTTCTTTCCAGTTTTAGTTCTTTTGTCTCCTTTTATAATACCCCTAATAGTAGATAACAATTCTTTAGCTTCTTCTTCCTCTATTTGAGCTAAGTCGTTTATAGTAGCATCTTTAGGTCTTTCCATTTTATCTACAAAGTAGCCTTCTATAGAAAATCCTTTAACCTTACCTGTTTTTACATAATCATTCCAAACATCTTCATTGTTTACTTTAACAGTACCCATCCAAGTCCCTACAGGAACTTCCATATCATACTTCCTGGATTTATCGTGAACAGTATCTTCTACTATCCAACTTTCTACTAAAGACAAACCATTTAGAGAATATTGATGCTCTAAAGTTGAATTGTTTTGGTTGCCTTTCATTAAATACATTTGGGATGCTTTTAAAACCGTATCTTTGGAGAAGTATATATAATATTCATCCTCTCCACTCCTTCTGTATATAGGTTTGTTAGGGATTAATAAAGCTCCCATTAAGATTCTTTTTTCTTCGCTAACCTCTGCTAGTTTTATTTCATCACTTTTTAAAGCAACAAAGTCTTCTTCTATTGCAGGATTCTCTACAATACTTATTGCTTCAATTCCATTTAGCTCCTCATTTTCATCTAAAATAAGTTCTACTATTTTCATATTTATATATCGTTTTTAAATTAATATTTTGTATTTTACCCTATAGTTGCACCACTTACAATATTTCTATCTAACTCTTGTGCAGTTGTTACATCATTACTTACTACAAATGCTTTAACAGGTTGTTGTTGTTGTGATGCAATTGCACCTGCTAATTGATTAGCTCCTGAAGTTCCTACTACGTTAAATGCAGGTGGAGCTGAAGAAGGAGAATCTACACTTGGAGTAAATGATGAAGCCATTGATGAAGCCTGTGCTTTTGTTTTACCTACTGCACTTTTAACACTTCTAATAATTGATACACCTTGTGCAATAGCTGCTGCTATAGTAATAATGTTTTGAGGAAATCCTATTTTACTACTTTCAGAAACGTTTTGTGATGCATTAACACCTGCTTCTCCTATTGCCTGTGAACCTTTAAAAGTTATTCTTTTTACATCTAATAAAGTTTCTTGTAATGCTAATGCTTGTTTAGCTATAAGTAATGCTTTACCTATTCCTGACTCTGCATCAGCAAACTGACTAATGGCATCTACTACCATTTGCTTATCTCTAATCTTTTGTTTCTCTAAGTTTCTTTCTTTTTCTGCTTTTACTAATTTCTCTTGAAAAGCCTCATCATCTATTTCAGCTATTTTAGAATTATAATCACTTTCAAGATTAGCTAACATTTCTTTTTTTGTTGCTTCATCTGAAATTTCTCTTTCTATCAAAGCCTTCTTAGCATCATAGTCTTGCTGTAATTCTGTTCGTTCTATTTCTCTTTCTGTTTTACCAATAAGAGCTAATTCATTTTGTAAGTCTTTTTGTTCTCGCAATAGTGAATTTACATTTGTTTGTTGTTCACTTCTGAACCCTGTGATTTGTGCTTCTATTGCAGCTTGTTCATTTAATGCTTCTTGGTATGCTACTTGCAAATCAATATTTTCTTTATTTTTAGCAAGTTCAACTGCAGCTTGATTTACTCTTGCCTGAGCATTTTCTTTCATTGTTTTTTCTTGCTCATCAAGTAATATACCCAAATCGTCATTAGCTTTTATTCTTTCTTCAAAACTCTTACTTTCATCGTCTCTTATTTGTCTTAACTGCTCTGCCTGTCTATCGTACTTTTCAATTAATCCTTGATTAGCTGCTTCTGCACGTCTTGCACTTTTTTCTAATTCTACATTTGACTTTGCAGCTTTTATAGTTGTCTTAACATATTCTGAAACAACTTCATTTGTTTTTTCAAAAGTATTGTCAACTCCTGTAACTACATCTATTAGTTCTTTACCTGCACTCTTTGCAGATTCCATAGCTCCAGAAAAATCTCCTTGAAAAACTTTTACTACTGCACTTGCTAAGAAACCTAAAGCATCTATAGAAGATTTTATTCTTTCTATTACATTATCAAAAATTGCTTGTCCAAAATCTTTTAAAGAACCTATTGGGTCTTCAAATATACCTTTAAAATAATCTATAATAACTCCTGCATTACTATCTATAAAATTAAAGAAGTCATTAAATGCTATAGATAAAGTTTCAAATGTAGTATTGAAGAAATCTGCTACTTTCTGGTTCTGATTTAATATTTCAGTAAACTTAGCAAATGCAGCAACAGCTAAACCAATACCTGCAGCTTTTAATGCTCCTCCTATTTTTCTAATACCCCCTGCAGTTTTGTCAGATGCTTTCTCTACATCCTTTAAACCTTCTTTAGTATCTTTATTACCTGATGCTACTTCTTGATTTAGTTTCTCTATTTCTTTCTTTAAGTCAGCAATCTCTTTGACTGCTGCATCTGTTTTAGCTTCTAAATCTATTATTACTTTTTGAGCCATTTTATTTCTGTTTTTATTTGTTTAAATGTTTCACTAAATGTTTCAGGAAGTTTATACTTACCTTGAGCTATTTTTATATTTTCTGTATCTCCTTTTACTATTTGGAGTAATTCTAAAATGTTTTGTATCATACCTCGTTTAATAATTCAATGTCACTTTCTCCTGTTCCTAGATTAGTATTTATGCTATTAATCTTATAACTTCTATTGTTTACTACAAACCTATCTGCTAATGTGTAATTTCTTAATATCTTTAATGGAAGAAATGCTTTATACTTTGATAATCTTCTTTTAACATCAAATACATCTGTTATGTAAGTAGTGTAATAATCATCAAATAAAGTATCAGTAAATGTACCATCACTTGTATACTCATTTAATTCTGCATTGAAGTTTATGTTTATTGCACTTGTAGAAGAAGATAAAGCAAAACTATTACTTGGAATATAATAATCATTTGTATCAGTCTGTCCTGTATCTTGTCCTGTTAGAAATCTAATCTCATCTTCATTTTGTTGATATATAGGATAAAACAAAATAGGTTCTCCAATATAAGCATCATCATTATCATCTACGCACCACCCTACTTGTATTGTAGTTGTTGTTGTTGAATTACCATCTCTAAGTCTTTCAAACTTCATATGTTCAAAAGGAGCTTCTACTGTATATATACCTCCATCTAAGTTTTCTCCACTATTTGCATTGTATTCTAATGTTCCCCACCCTATGCCAGAATTACTTAGTTGTTCGTGTTGTAATGCTAACTTAGTTCCTAGTCCTTTATATTCAAATTGTATTTCTCTATAAGGTAGAGCTATATCTACTTGACTAGAATCAATATCTACATATTCGCTTATATCATAACTCGTACCTCCACTATAAAAACTATCTAATGTTTGAACTTTGATCTTACCATCATCCTGGACAAAAGCAGTTAAATTAAAGAGTTTAAATACACCTGTTAGAAAGTCTATTACTTTCATTGTAGGTATTTGCTTAGTAGGTAAAAACTCAAACTCAGCAGGAACTTCAAATTGTGTTACTTCAAAAGTATGTGATTCAGCAACTAATAAATCAGAAAACTCCCAATCAACTGCATTCTCTACTTCTTCTTCTCCAAATACAAATTCTTCAGTTACTTTTAATAGAACTTTATATGTTCCATTTGGTAATTGCATATTTAATTGCAAGTCTGAGTTTTCAGCACTACCTGTAGCAAATGTAGAACCATCTCTAGTCACTTCTACTTCATATCTACTTGTCTCTGCAGAATTAGGTCTTATAATCAATGTAGTAGGTAGTTTATTTCCTATAGTATGTCCAGTTACTGTTATTTCTTCTCCAACTGCTACCACATTTGTCATAGTCGAATCTAAGCCAAAGTCTACATATTCTTCATATTGTAAAACTTGATTAGGGTCATTGACATCTCCTTTCTTTCTATGTAGCCACATATATAAACCATAATAAGCATCATTACTTGTATTAAAGAAATCTGTAGTAAATTCTATTTCAGGATATTGCTCCTCTATTGCTTTAATAATTAAATGTAATCTAATAGCATATTTAAGCTCTCCATAATAAACACCGTGATGATGTCCTTGACCAGAACCGTGTGCAAATAAATTACCACCATTAGGGTCAGGATATTCTGCAGTATGATTTGTACTATCATAGAATAGTCTAGTAGTATGTGATATTAAAGGAGTTATCATAGCCTTAGTATATGAAACTGAATCTACTGTTATATCATAACCACTTGTTAGACCTGTATATATGCCTGAGGAACTATAAGGTTTTTTAAAGTTATCTAACCACCCTAATGCTTGTAGTGTATCATCTCCAAGAACATCTTTTAAATCTACTATACTTCCAAAGAATGTAATTCTATAAGCATAAGGTTTATTGTTCTTCATATCTACCCCCTCTAACTTGATCTTACCTTTTTCAAAAGGCAGATAGTTTAATTCAATAGTAGAGTCCTTTTTTACTCTTGCATCAAAGCCATCTACTATATCATAATTATAATAGTGTTCAAATACTTTGTTATTTCCTTTAGATGCAGGTAGTGAGAAGGTCTTAGTAAAGTTTGTAAATACCTTAGCTATGTCTTTTACATTCTGAATAGTTTGAGTTAGAGATACTGACTCATCCTTAAACATATCCATTCTATTTCCCTCAATATATAACTGAATATTCTGCATTATCTAATGTCATTTATTTTATTAAACGCATACTCGAAATCTACTGTGTAATTTATGAGCTTGTCATTTACTGATTTCTTAAATTGTAAACTCTTAGTGTTTAAAGTGATTGGGAGAACCTCTGTGCCATTATCTACCCACACTTGTTCACTTAGCATCATTTGTTTTATAACCTCGTTAAAACTCTCTTGTATAAAGCCTGTATTCATTGTTATTGCTTCTTTACCTGTAACGTGAAACTGTCTTATTTGATGTTTCTCAGTATTGTATGTAGGGTCAGTAGCAAACTCCATTAGGTTTCTTTTATAACTATCTGAATTTGTGTTTATACTATCTACTGACTTTTTATAGAAAGGCATAATCTGTAATGCTCCAAACTTATTATAAAATATAACTTGTAATTCTTGATACTTAGGTTCACATACTGCTTCTAGTGTAATTGTTGTTACTTGTGAAGTACCTACTGAGCTTGTTATAGTAATTGTATCTCCTGTTATTAAAGAGTCAGTAGGAGTTACTCTAATATAGACTATCTTTTGTGTAGAGTTTGTAGAATCGCTTACCTGTATGTCATTTAGTGTGCTTCCCCAACTTACATCATATAAGTTCCAAAAGTTTTCTACTTCTTCCCAAAATACATTAGCTCCTCCACCTGTTGTAAATTCTATTAATGGTGCAACTTCAGCAAATACAGGAAACACTATATCAGTACCTTGTTTAAAATATATCTTATTATTTGATTGCAGATATTGTGGAGTATAGTTAGGAGTTCCTACTATTCTATAATCTTCTCCTGTAGCCATTATATCATTCTTTATAGAAAGTTGTGTGTTACTATCTATAGCTGTTATTGTTGTTTCTGTTGTATCTGTATCATTGTAAACTGTATCTCCTATTGCTACACTTGTTAAGAATGTTTGACCACTATCTATTAGTTTATAAGCTGTAGTCGTACCTGTAGTTGTTGAATCTACTAAAGTGTTTACTGGGTCTATTAAAGTTCTTGGATTTACTCCATCTTCAAAATATCCATAACCATCAAAAGAAAGATAATCTAAGTTTTGTGTTTCACTTCCTGATGTTTTAGTTAATGTGATATCTGCTTCTACCCATACTCCATCTGTAGCAAAACTAGCATACTCTGTGTTTAGATAATCTCTAATAAGCTCTGTGATCTCATATATAACATAATTGTTAGAACCTATAATATCTTTGCTTATAGTGTATTGTGGAGTTCCAGGTTTGTCTGTTGTAAAAGTTCCTGAATATATAAATAGTTGCATTGATGCAGAACTAAGTGTACCTGAAGCAGGTTCTACTTTTATATAATATGGACTTCTTGCATTTATTATTGTACTCATTCTATTGTTATTTCTATATCGTTTATAAATCCTTTAACTAAATCTTTTGGTAAATCTTTATAAGCCTTTTCAAATGGTTTAGTAAAAAATAGACTTGGTTTGATTCCTTTATTGTATATGCTTCTTGCTATTAAGAAGTTTATAGATTTTCTAGGTATGAACTTTCCACTCTTGTCTCTTGGAGCTATACCTTTTCTAACACTCCATTTATCTAATGCAGAACTAGGAGGCATTTTATCTTTATAACTAAAAGGAGTATTATATTTCTTTTTCTTTCCACTAACCCCTTTGTCTTGATACAAGCCATACTCATCCATAAGAAACTGTATGCCTATTCCTCCATTAACTGTCTTATACTTAAAATCTAAACTATTGTAAAGTGCTTTAGTACTATTCTTTTTATTCTTTGTAAGATTACTACGAGATTGTTGTATCACATACTTAGCAAACTTATTCAATATGTTTTTAGTTTCTTTTAGTTGCATATAGTGATATCGTTTTCTATAAGAATATCCATAGTACAAGCCCACCCTGCTAACTGATTCTCAAATCTATCAAAGAAAGGTTCACAGGTAGGGTCTCCTTCTAATTGGTATTTAGTCGTATATAAGTCTCCTTTTCTAAGAACCATAACAAGTTTATTTAAAACTGCTAGTTGAGTGTTTAGTATATCGTGTTGGTTATCATTACCTCTAAATAAATCTGTAGTAGCTTCTTTCTCTACATCTACTATATCCATAGCCATAACAGTTATATTAAATGCTAGTACCTGTTCTTGTGTACTTACACTATTAACCATAATATGACATAGAGGAAATATAGTTTGCTTAGATAAATCTATTTCTGTTATATCTCCAGTAGTTACAATATTGACGTTTGCATCATCTAACAACTGTGTTTTAATTGTTTCTGTTAATTGATAAAAACCTCTTATTCCTTGTTGACTCATTTTATTTTACTTTTTAATTGTTTAGCTTCTGCTTCTGCTTTGTCTTTCATAAATGATAACATCATAAAGCACTCGTGCAACTTTAACTTAGTGATATCTTCAAATCGTCTAATATCTCCCTGAGCGAGTCCGTAAATTGATTGATACCATCCCCATTTAGTTCCGAATTGAGATATTGCACTAAATTCGTTTCCTGTTTGTCCTCCAAATAATTCATCATAGCTTTCGACAAGTCGATTCCTAAATGATAAAAAAAAAGCACAGAACTCAATACTGCATCCATTGGCATATTTTGCATCTTCTCTGGATGGTCTATGTTATACTCCTCTATATTGTATTTTTCTGAATACTTATGTTTGATAGGTCTATATAGAACATTCATAGCTCTATGGATATTTTCCCAATCCCCTAAGTAAGTGTCCAGGTCAATGTATTCTCCTAAACTCATCTGATCTAAGTCTGGTATGAATCCATATTCTACCCCATTCATTTTGAACTTCTTTACTAGCTTAGGTTTCTGATTGAACATATCTCCAAGTATTCCTGTAATAGCATAGACATCTGCTACTTTCATTTTAAGAGCATCTGTTAGCTTTAAACCACAGAAGACTTCTATCATCTTAGAAGCTAAGAACTTTTCATCTACACTCTTTTCTTGGAGCTTTAGGAACTTCTGATATTGGTGCAGCTTGATTTCTTTTAAATCATTAGGCACGTTTATTTCTACTTTCATATATATATATCGAAATTTTAGAAGCATTTTTGACATATACACAAAAAAAAGGGTAACATTTCTGCTACCCCCTTTCCAAACAAAACAACCTTTACTTAATTATTAAATAAAATTTTCTATATCATTAGATATTTCTTGTACTATTATTTCTTCCCAAGATGAAGGAAGTTCATTACCAGATGCAGGTAATAGCCTTTTATTTATAACAATAACATCATTGTCTTCTGTTGTATAAGTCTTAATATAAACTCTTTTAATGTCCACTTCATCTTCTTGTTCATTAAGTTTTTTATACCAATATTTTACATCTAACATAAAGTTCTCACATTCAACTTCTATTATATTTGTTATTCTTTTCATTATAAATCAATCATTAAGATTAAACATATTGTAAATAAAAAAACGTGGATAGCTATTAGCCATTTCCAATTGTTTGGGTCTTGTTTTAGGAATTTCTTATACATAATTATTTCTTTAGTAATGATTTAGTTAATTCTATTATTAATTGTTTTCTTTTTTCTACAGGCATTTCTAAAGCACTTGCAGTTATCTTTTTTACATATATATCTTTCATTGATTCTTTATGATTCTGAAGATTGTATCTGCACAAGTCTTAGCAGATATTTCTTTTTTGTTGTGGAGCTTTAGTAATGTCTTTATTAGTTTTTTATCAGCTTGTTTCATTTTACTTATAATTTCTTGCATCTAAAACTTTTCTTACTATTTTAGAAATTGCATTATTAACATTGTTAGGTTCATTTAATAAATTATAGTAATAATTAAAAAGCTCATCATTACTCCAAGTATTGAATGTTTGTTGATTAGGTAAATTTGTTATATCGTTTTGTTTCATACAGCTAATCTACAACAATTATTTATATTATTAACAATTTTTAATAAATATTTTTAGTTGCGAGAGGAGGATTCGAACCTCCGACCTTTAGGTTATGAGCCTAACGAGCTGACCAACTGCTCTATCTCGCATTTAATTTAATCTAAGTTTTTATCTAATAACTTCTTAGCTTCTACAAATTCAAATAAAAACCTTTTAAGATTATAAAAAAGTATTTCATCTTGATTCCCATTTAAGTCGTTTTGATATTCAATATAATTAGCAAACCAATTATATCTGTATTCTAGTAAGTCATTATCAGTTTCTATTAATAATAATTTTAAGTGAGATAATGCTTCTTTGTCTGACATAATAAAATCTATTAAATCAGCTTTTCCTTGTTCTGTGTAATCTTGGATTAATGTTTCGAAAGTTTCTAGTTTTTTAGTTATGTGCCTTATGGCTTATTATAACACAAACATAGAATCGCAATACGAACAATAAATTCGCTTTATCTACTGAATAGTATATCTACCTCTATTAGGATTCTCTAACTGCATCATTAAACAATATCGAGCTGCATCTATACAGTCAGGATGAGTTCCTGTAGGTTTCTGTATGTTATTACCTTCTTTATCCTTTGCCCATATATATCCTTGTAGTTCTTTGATTAGATTCTTAGACCTGGAGGTTACATAGATTTCATTTTGATTTATTAGGTTAATACCATAGACTACTGAATCTCTCCCTTTAGTTACTCCTGATATTTTATGACCATAAGCTCTGATCTCACTAATACTCTTAGGTTCTGCTGAGTCTGCCCATAGATGAGTAGTTATACTATTGTCTTTTAGAAATCTACTTATGTCTCTATTAAGCATTCCTTTTTGATATAGTATCTCATCATAAATGTAAGCATTGTTCCATTTGTATAATAATATAATCGTACTAGGGTCTATGCTATATCCAAAATCTAATCCTCCACATAATAACCTAGCTTCATAAGGAATACTATCAATGTACTTCCAATCAGGAATACATACTCCCTCTAAGCTACCTATCTCTCCTAGTCCATATACTTTCCACCAATTAGCCCAGTAAGTAGATGTCTTAGCTTTTACTTTAGCTTTCTCTATTTCTTTTACTATTGAAGATGGTAAGCTGTCATTGTCTTTATATGTTAATGTTAGGAAGTCAGTATCTTCTTGTCCTATTAGTTCTTTATCTACCCAGAAGATGTTACTTGGATTGTAATCTAACCACACCGTTCCTGATGTTCTTACTGCAAGTTGTTGATACACCTCAAAGCTAGGAATGTTATTACACTCATTAATAAACAAGTCTGTTCTTCTTGCTCCTCTTAATTTGTCAGGTTGATCTGTGGAGAAAAACTCTATATAAGAACCTGTGCTGAATTGGTACTTTAGAGTTGACTTGTTGAACTTTCTCTCATCATACCTATTGGTTTGTTTAAGTATATTAAGAAAGTCCTTTAAAGCTCCTCTACGCAAGTGTGGGACAGATTCTGCTACTACACTAATTTCTTTGTTATTGTTTTTAATAGCATAGTCAATAAGTATCATTAGAATAGCTACAGTCTTACCTGCAGAAGAACCTCCTCTTACTATTCTTATTCTACTACCTAATTCTCTAAGTTTTATTACTGCTTCTGTTTTTGTAAACATTAATCAATGAATAAAGGTACATCTTCGTTTATAGTTATATCCTTTGTTTCTTTTGGTTTACCTGCAAAGTAATTATAGTAAAGCTGAACAAACTTAAAGTCCTTTTTCTCTAAGCCATCTTTTAGAGCTTCAAATGCTAAAGGTTCTAAGGGAGTAAGTTTCTCTATTAGTTGTACTTCCTCTTGCTTAGGTTTTCTACCTGCTCTACCTTTTGTTGAATGTCCACCATTGTTTTTTCTACCATCCATAGAATTAATATAAATTAATTAATTAATCTTTTGTATATCTATATATCGAAAAATAAATTAAATTTTAGTGACTTTCTTCTTTTTGTAAAACTTTATTATACATATCCTCTGTGTAAAGAGCTAATTCATCTATGTCTTTATTAGTAAGATATTTAATACGATGTCTTATAAGTGTTCTTTTGTTTTCATTTCCCACATCATCAATATCATTGATAACTATGTCTAACCACTTGTCAAGGTTTTTATTGTAGAACTTGTAAGTATCAAAACTCCTTACTAAGTGCAATACATTTGCGTGATGCATATTCTTTCCATTCTCCTTGAAGAAGTTTGCTATTCTTGTTAATCCTACTCCTAGATACTTGTTTAGTATTAAGCAGATCAAAGCTCTTACCTCTACATATTCTCTTTGTCTTGTATTGTCAAATGGATTTAACTCTGCAAGGTTACTTACTTGTCTTGCTATATCTAAAGCTCTCTTTTTCATAATAATAATAATTTAATTTTTAATTCTCTTTGTATCTCCTGGAGCATTTTAATGGCATCTTCATTATCTCCCATATCTATAGCATCTATTATGATGTCTATGTCTTGTATTAATTCTTTCATAAAGTACCTGTCAATACATAATCATCTAATGCAGCTCCATTAATAAAGAAGGTTTCAAAGATGTCTACTGCCTTCTCTACTTTTCTTTTACCTTCTAAGTAAAATTCTTCAGAACAATCCCATACACCTATATCTAAACTTCCTTTGTCCATTACTAAGAATTTGAATTGTTCATATCCCACATTAAAGAGAGAACAATATAAATAACATTGAACATCATATCCATATTTCTTAGCAGCATAAGGAAATCCTTTTATGTCTGTTGTAGTTTTTAAGTCTACTATTCTATCTTTTCCAAGAACATCTGCTTTACCTCTAAAAGGATAACCACATACATTTCCTATTGCAGGAACTTCAAACTCGCAATCTGTTATCAATCTAAGTGCGTGTTCATTTCTAAAGAATGCATCTGCTAGTTTCTCAGCTTTATTCTTTTCTGACATTGTAAATACTCTACCGTGTTCTTCCTTAGCTAACTTAAATGCTTTAGTATTCTTACTTGCTACATCTACAAATATCTGTGCATTAAAAACGTGTGGTTCTAATATAGCTGTATGAAATAACCATCCATCTCTTAGAGGTTGTGTTTCAGGATTACCATACTTAGTGACGTGCTTATAAGTCTTAGGACTTGATAATAATAGTTTAAGTGAAGAACTGCTTAAAGCTAATTTGTTTAGTTCTCCATAATAAAAAGAGTCATCATCCATTTTAGATAATAGCTCTTTATGATTATAATTCTTTCCGTCTAATAGTTGTATCATTTTCTAATAATTTTTCTGATTTTCTTGCTCTCTCTATTGCTCTTAGTTTATCTCCTTCTGCTATCTTTAATTTAAAGTCTAATACTTGTACCTCGTTTTTAAGACCAACTACAAACATATGCATCTCATTAACACATTTAATAAGATTAGATAATTCTGTAGTAGATTCATTATTTTCTTTTTTGGTATCATATGCTTTAATAAGAGCTTGACCTATATAATTAAAGTTAGCTTCATAGACTTGATTTTGGAATAATGTCATTAGTTAAGTATTATGCAACTAATAGTAGCTACGATTAATGCTATGAATCCTACTTTTAGAACATTAAATATCTGTTCTTCTTTTTCAGGACTTCTACCTTGATTTGATCTATATTGTCTTTTTTTCATAATCTTAATGTTCTGATATTAGTTCTAAATTAGTTTTATTTTTTATTCTAAAATATTGAATTTTATTCTCTTTCATCCATTTATCACATTCTTCAATGTTATATATTTTAGTAGAACCAAGACCCATATTAGGTATTCCTAATTTATCATATTTTTTAATTGTAGTAGGTGCTAAATTGTATCTTAAAGAAATTACCCTTCTCGATACATACCATTTATTATTAGATTCACGATGTATTTTATATAGCTGTCTTTTAAATCTACTATATTGTAAATCAAATGAATCAATTTTGTTTTCACAATGTGGGCATATTAATTTGTTTTTTGTATTCATCTTAATTGTTTTTAGGCTTTCTTTTATAATCGTATCTAGGTCGATTACTTTGATGTAACTTAATAGTTTGTCTATTAATTATATTACCTTCTAAATCTAAGATAGTATAGCCTTGTTCAGCTAAAAGTTTTACAGCTCTATTCTGTTCTGCTGCTCTTTCCTGGATTCTAAATGTTTCAAAAATTTCATTACTTATTGGTTCACTCATAATTTTGTTTTTTTAAAGTTATACAGGCTAATATAACTCTTTCTAAGTTATTAACAAAATTTAATTATATGACTCCCTATTTATAATACTTGCTTGTTCTTCTGTTAGAAGATATACAGGTTTGAGTAATCGTTTCTTAGTCCATATAGTAGTGTCAGGACAATACATCTCTACAGGTTCTGGCATTTCTAAATAGTTTAACCAATATAGATAGTTACCTTTAGGGTCTGATACAAAGTAGAGCTTTACTATTTCGGAATCCATACTAATTAACTGTTCATACTTATAAACCTCTAGCATCTTTTCTTTATAGTATTTATTCCTGAACTTCATTTCTATTACACAATCGTGACCCTTAGGAGTTTTACCTATAGCATCATAATGCTCAAAGCCATTACCTGCCCATTTCAAATCCCATCCGTCCATATTAAGTATCTGAACTACTGCTTGTTCGTATAGATGTATCTTACTGAGTCCCATTAGCGTAAATGTCATTTAATTGTTTTATCCACGCTATATATGTCTTAGGAGTACAGGAGCAGGGTAAATAATAGCTATGCTTATAATAGACGGAATGTAGTCGAGCAATTAACTCCTGTTCTTTTCTATCAATGCTTTTACCATTAGCAGATTTAAACTCTGTCCATTTATCGTAATCTTCCTGACTAAACTTTTGTAATCCCATTTCTATCTATTTTAAATTTATTTAAAGCATCTTTTCTTTCATCACAGTTGCACTTAGTTCCTCTTATACTATGGTAAGTATCTACTAAGTATTTTATTCCTGTGTATGTCGTTATAAGTTCTACTAAGTTTCCTAGTTTCATAATATTTTATATTTATACAATAATTCTTTTTTTATTAAATATGCTTTTTTACTATGAATATCTCCTTTACCTGTAAATGTAGCATATCTTAATTGATTATCTTCAATACATTTTTTAATGTCATTTACTAAAAACCAATTATAATGATAACCATCATATATAACCCAGTATTTAGCTTTTGTAGTTGATAGAGCAGATGGTTTATTATTAAATTGTATTTCTATAACTATATTTCCTGTGTGCATACTTTTTTTATCAGATTTAACTTCTACACCTAATTTTAATTCAGGAATATATATATCCCAATCTTTACAATAACCATCTTCAATATATGCTTGAGGATATTTTTCTTTTACAGAATCTAAAACCACCTGCTCATATTTCTTACCTATCTTTAAATCTCTATCAAAAGTTTGTTTCATAAATTTTCTTTTAGTTTCTGTTTAACTTTCTTATAAGTATTGTATAAGCTGTAATAACTTATTTTACTTTTTCTTGATAGTTCACTTATGTTAGTACCATCTTCTATAATTTCAAATACTTTTTTATCGTACCAGTACATATCTTTTAAAATATCCTGGAGCTTGTTATAAACCTCATCATAATTGTTGTGATCTATTTCTGTAACAGGTTCTATGTTTTCTAAGCTGATTAGTTTTACTTTACTTTTCTTTCTAATCAAATCTACATACAACCCTCTAAGTATTTTAAAAACATAGTAATAGTTTATCTCATCTTTATATAGATAGTCTATTCCTTTTTGTGTATTCTTTATTAGCAGAATATACATAGTTTGTACCAAATCTTCACACTCCTCTTTATTTAAACCACCAAAGGTTTGTACTATCTCTACCCATTGGTTATGTTTTTCATATGCTAATTCTACAGGTGTTTTCAAAATGGTAAGTTTATTTGTTCTGTTAAAGTTGGTGTTATAATATTATTACCATTTATTTGGAAACCTACATTGTTAAGTATTGATTTAAGTTTGATAGGTTCTGTCAATGGAGTAGGTCTTCCTCCTGTATCAATGTCTTTTACTTTTCTAACGTGTATATGGTTATACATCCAATCTGTAGGGTGTTGAGTATATCTATGAATTACTAGAAACTCATCACTTCTATTAACAAACTTACCTCCACCTTCTACATCACTTGCCATAGGAGGAATAGGATGTCCTGCATACTCATCAGAATTAGAATGTTTCTTTCTTAATGATTCTGTAGCTGCGTGAGTATTTAACCATACTGATACATTATGAGTCTTGCAGAATAATCTTATTTCAGATGTTGCTTCATAGTCATAATCGTGAGAGTTAATACCTTTTAGCATCTCTCTATCTTTCATTAAAGAGTTGTAAGGGTCTATAAGAAATCCGTGATAGTTCCAAGCCTTTTTAATACTTGTAGCTAATTCTAATAAGGTCTTATAAGTATGAAGCTCATTAGAATCTATTATTTTAAACTGATTAAACACAAAGCTCTTGTGCTTCTCAAATTCTTCTTCAGGTATTTTGTTTATAGGTTTTGCTGCCAGGAATTCTATTAGTTTTCTAATAATACTATGTGCTTCATTCTCACTAGAAAATACAAGCCATCTAATATTATGCTTTATAGAATATAATAACATCATATATAAGATCACAGTAGTCTTACCTACATTAGCGTGACCTAAGCATACTAAAAAGTTACCTTGTTTAAATCTAAAGTATTCGTCTATTTCTGGAAATCCTAATGCTAAACCTTCTATTATCTTCCCTGACCTGATTTGTTGTAGTTTATCAATCTGTTGGTCAAAGTTTATTAGCATCTTAGTTTTTGTTTTTGTTATTGTCTTTTTCTATTTCTTTTTGCAAGTTAGAGAGTGCGCGCCACGCAACCTTTGCGCTATGCCTCATTCCATCACTATCAATCTTACCTGCTTCAATAAGATGTCTACATAGAGCATCTAATTCATCTCCTGATTTACTTCTATCCCAATGCAAAGGCAAATTAGGATTGTGTTGTTTATTACCAATATAAGAAACTTTTGCCACTTCTAAAATAGCATCAGGAAAATAATTTAAAACCCCCGAATAAACAGGGGTCTTTTTTCTTTCTTCTGCATTCATTTAGAAAGGATTACCACCCTCATAAACTTTCTCATTTCTATCAGGACTTTGTTGTGAAGCACTTACTTGTTCTACATCATCTTCTAACTTCCATCCTTCAATAGTATTAAATACTTTCACCTCATTTGTCTTTGGATTCTGCCATTCTCTACCTCTTAGGTTAATAGCTGTTCTAACAAAAGAACCTTCTGTAAAGCTATTTAATAGATTGACTTTATCTTGTGTAAACTCTACCTGTAACGTTTGAGGATACTTGCCACTAGTTACAAGCCACATACTTCTAGTTCTAAAGTTATTAGCTCCTCTAGTTTGTGTACTGTTGATTTTTTTAATTCTACCTGTAATTTCCATAATTATTATTTTAATATTTGATTAAATGTATTTGTAAATTCTTCTATCTCTTGAATGTTTATCTTGCCAGAAGAAGCAAGTTCTATAGCTCCTTTAAATGCTACTTGTCTTAATATACTATTGTGAGTGTCTAAAGGTTTAGATACAGACTGTGTACTAGTATCTTTTTTATAATTATTGTACATACCTACTTTTTTTGGTTTATAAAACTTATATCCTGAAGATTTTGGTAAGGGTAAATATTCATAAGAAATTTCATCTCCTACTTCTAAATTTAATTTTGGAGTATATAAAAATCCTTCGTGTTTAGAAGTTTTCATTTTATAAGTTAAAATACCATCACCAAAAGGTGGTTTATCAATTTTACTTATCTCTTTTACTTGTGCTGTATAATTCATAATTCTTATTTAATATATTCGTCTACTATGTCTACTTCTAACTGTGCATTTCTAAATTCTTGTTTATCAATCTCTTGATTTAATTGATTAATTTCACTATCTCTTTCTTCTATTTGTTTTTGTAAGATAGCATTTTTTTCAATCTCTTGATTTAATTTTTCTCTTAATTGATCAGCTTCTGTAAATATCCAATTTACTGAATTTCTGATTCTTTCTAAATCTGCTTTATAAGTCATATATAATTGTTTTTAATATATTGCTTCATTGCAATACTTTAGCAAGTTAATTAAAAAATGTTAATAAAACAAGTGCATAAAAAAAAAGGAGGAAAATTAATCCCTCCCTTCAAAACAAAACTATAAGACCTGCGAGAAACAGATTATGCTCACAAAGATAATTCTTTTTTCCTTTTATCCACTAAGTCTTTGTATTTATTTATCATATCCTCTAAGTCTATATTAGAGAACTTTTTGATCTGTTTAGATTGTATAAGAAGTTGTTCTGGTAAGTCTTTACCATATTCTTTTTGGAGTTCTAAGCCATACTTGTATTGTTCACCATATCTCATCACATTACAGGAATAGCATTGTACCTGGCAGTTAAGCTCCTCCCATCTTGTAGAATATGATTTTCTAGACATAAAATGTCCATTTTGCATTCCTGCACCTTTCCAATATGCTTTTTTGCCACAAGTATAACACGATACTATGCCTTTCTTATTAGCTTTTCTAAGTCTTATATATTCAGAGAATATTGCATCTAATTTCTTTACAAGACTTTTGCGTGATACCTTTCTCATACACACTAAGATATAAATTATAATTAAAAGAAAGAAAAAGAAAAAGAGTAAAAAGAAAAAGAAAGAAAAAACCTAGTAAAAAAGAAAGAAAGTAATACCTGTTCCAAGCACCGTCCAACTTTATTAGGTTGTGCAAGTTTAGCTATGAGCAAGAACAAATATATAAAAAAATATTTATCTGCCTTGACCCTTATATTTCTTTTTGAATTTCACTTGACCTTTACTAGCGTTCTTAGAATGAACACCAGGTCTTTTTGTGCGTTTAGAAGCACGATAATTACTTGTAGTTAGCTTTGCCATTACTTTTTGAATTTCTCTGCACTACGACCTCCAAAATAAGCTCCTATGACTGTTATAAGAACTAACTGTAATAAATCTATCCAGTTTGCTTTTACTTCAAATGATATAACTCCTGCATCAATAAATACCATAAGAACTGTAGACACTACTAAAAATATAAGAACTAAAGGTCTAACATTCTTACTAAGCCAACTATCAGAAGCCATATCTACTTTCCATCTCTCAGTAACATTCTTTTGTATGTCAGCTTCTGCATCAATCCAGATCTGCTCCATTTCTTTTTCAAATTGAGCCTTCTCTACTTTACTAAAAGTATGTTTGTCTATAATGCCTGAAATCTTTTCTGCTATGTTTCCACCTGCAGCTCCAAATAATTTACTTAGTATTTTGCTCATTTGTTATATCTATGTATTTAGTTTTACCATTTTCTCTTATAGCTCTTAAACATCTTTTTCTATTAGAATCTTCATCTACATAGCTGACGTGAACCCAATCGGGATTATGATCTGTACCAAACTCCCAAATAATTTGGTCAAAGTCGAGATTATCTTTAATATAATAATACATAAAAGCATTACTAACATTACCATAAACATCATCAATATCAATAGCTCTGCCTTGACAATGTTGACTTTTACTGCTGCCTCCAATAGCTTTATTAAGTTCTTCACATCTATAGAATGAGTTTATTTTTATAGGAGCATCAACTGCTTCTCTTAATGGTTCAAATACTTTCTTAGCTACCATTTCCATATTCTGAAGCTCATACTCTCCAGGAATATTATCTATACCTAAACGTAAAGCTGTAGCACTTCTAGTAGCTTCTTTGTAGCTTATATGTTTACTTATCTTATTCATTAGTTAGTACTTGCCCTTCTAGGTCTATTAATTCTATTTATAGTATTCTGTATTTCTAATCTAGTAGCTTTAATTTGCAAAGATATATCTGCTACATATTGCATTCTAACCCTACCTGATTTATCCATAATAACAATTACAGGTACAGCCATAATTTTATTTTGAATATCTTTAGGTTGGTCTTTTAAGTAACTAAACTTTACAGTAGCACCTGTAATATCACTTAAATCGTAATTATTCTTTTTATTCCATTCTGCATTTATTTGCAGAACTGTTACGTCTTGACTATATACAAAGCCCGCAACCAATACACATATCACACATAATATTAATTTTTTCATTTACTAATTATTTCAAATAACTTATCGTCTATTTTCTTTAACGCATCTGAGTTCTCTTCTACTTTTTTACCAGTATTCATAATAGTTTCTCTTACGAGCTTGTCT
>Ga0208667_1000179_pt1 | contig 29335 bp, 31 predicted proteins | sample 11BtaG_FD_184085 | JGI IMG/M metagenome (GOLD analysis project Ga0208667, IMG submission 184085) | Marine viral communities from the Subarctic Pacific Ocean - 11B_ETSP_OMZ_AT15265_CsCl metaG (SPAdes) (version 2) | ecosystem: Environmental > Aquatic > Marine > Oceanic | place: Pacific Ocean... | reverse complement strand
AAAAAACACAACCCAAGCAACTCAACCGCAACTCAACCCTCCAGTATGTCCGTTGTCAAGACCTACACTTTCGGCAAGTTGATGTTTGATGGAGACGAATACTGCCTAGCAGTGAAACCACTGGATACTCCACCCACCGCCCTGGAGATGGAGCAGGTCTGCGCAGACATCAAGGCACTAGCACAGATGGATCGCGACTTTGAGCGCGTCCAAGAGCAGGTGGACAAGTTGATTGAGTGGAGTTTGCCCGACCACCCAACAATCCAGGGGGATTGGCAGATGGGGTCGCGCCTCAACGGCAAATCCCTAGTGACGCTAACCATCAATGATGATGAGGAGAAAGATGGGCGTGTGCTGTGGGCATTTGAGGTGCGTGATGACGATATGATGGAGTTTCCAGGTGGCACGTATTCTTGCTCTGTAGGATTGTGTGCCCATATGTCCCAGCAACTCCAAGCATTTGTAGACAAGCACGGCAGCACTGAAATGTGCCAAGAGTTGCTACGCACCTTGGTAGAGCGGTGCGCAAATGACAAGCACGACCTTGATGTTGTCAATTGGAGCAAGGGATACCAACACTACTAGAAAACCAAACAAAAATCAAAAAATTAGAAAACCAAACAAAAATTAGATTAGATTATTTTTTTTGTGTAGCAAAACCTTAATTGTTGCCAAATTGGAAACATTACCCGTTTTTTATTTTTGTTTTATTAATTTATTTTTATAATTAATAAATATAAATAATGCCAAAAGTTGCCAAAGGAGAATTGAGTTTAGGGGAAATACGCAACCTTGTAAGACAGCACAACAAACTTTCAGTGATAAAGGGTGTTGATAGCAAAAGTCGTAGTGCCCTACTCAAAGAAGTCGCTGATATGGGATACAGGATAGACCACGCTGGAAAAAGGATTGTTAGAGGTAAGATGGAAATTACAACAGGTAAAGGAGGTGAACAGAAACCGCAGAAAAGAACACTTCGCAAAGCACTTGTAAAGGGTGGAGATGCTCCAGTGATGAGTGGGAAGAAGAAACCACCACCAATCCCACCAAATGTAAAGGGTAGGAAAATCAAACCCGATAGAAGCAAATTGATTAAGACAGGGTCAGCACCACCTATGGCATCAAAAGCAAAGAGAGGTAGAGGCAGACCAAAGGGGTCAAAGAACAAACCAAAGGGGATAGCAGTAGTTGGAAAACCGGAAGCAGTCCGCGGTCTGTATAAGTAATTTTATTTTTGTTTTATTAATTTATTTTTATTTATTGTCAATTGTAAAAATGGACAACGATAAATTCACTGATATTTTAGCAATTCTAATGACAGAAAAAAGAGATGATTTAGTTGATTACATAAAAAATATTATAGAATTAATTGATTTGGATTACTCTAGTGAGGAAAGTTCAGGGGAAGAAGAGGAGATAGATGTAATTGTAGATGATAATGGATTTTATGCTCTAAACTAGTGAGTGACGCGACAGAAATTGGCAAAGGCGTCTTCGTGGATGAAGAATTCTCCGTCGGTATAGCAATCCTTTGCTAGGTATTGCTCTCCATCTACAAGACACTCTACAAAGTGTTGCTTCTCAAAGTCAACAATCAACTCAATGCGAAATTGGTTCGCTGGACGCATTCTAAAACTTTTGATGATGTAGATTTCATCATCATTCTCAGGGTCAGCATACCAAAGGTCGTTTACGTCTCCACTTACTAGTAGCAAATACTGGATGAATTGAGGTATCCCGGCAGGGAAGATTTCCTTTGCGACTGAGTTTGGCATATCTTCACTATCAATCCACTCGTAAGTCCCCATCTTCGTGCGATCTCCAAATGCCTTGTGGTTGCTGTCAAGATTTCTAGAGGATGGGTTGTCTGCCAGGAGTGCGCGGACATCGTCTTCCTGAAACTTTATTTCTATCTCATCTCTCTCATCTTCCCTGTGCTCTTGGAAGGCGCGCTGTAGTTGGTTGCGCAGGAGTGCTGTGGACAGCATTTTGGCGTAGTTTGCCCACTCATAGATGTCCATTACCTTTTGTTCAGTGGCGATCGCATTTGTCGGCATTTGTGTGGAAGTCATATTGTATAGTTGTTTGTAATGCTAGAAGTAGAAATAGCGCGCCGTCAAATTTTAATCCATTACTCAAAATCGGGTTGTCGTCTATGTCAATGTTCAGCGATTTGCTTGAGTAGTGTTTTCCACGCTCCATCAAGGAACTCAAATAAACCTTGGTTTTCTTCAGTGAATTGGATTTTATCAATTGTATTACCTTCTTCACCATCGTGTGCTACACAAATCATAAGTTTCATTATGTCCAAATTGATTATTTGGTCATCACTACCTGAAAGTAATTTTGCCCCTTCACCTTTTGATGATTTAGAAAATCCTTTCATAGAATTAAAATATTTTTTAGTGTATACACAACACGCTTCGTGCCCCTGTTTCTTAAAAGCACATTTAATCGCTGAAGTTTTAAAATCTAATTTGGGATACACAAAAGTCATAGAAGTTGAGGTAGTAATACCTGCTTTTTCTTGTAATAGAGCATTAATAGAATGTCTCAAATATGTATCTATGTATACATCGTCGCTATCCATATTTGCCAAATATTTGTAAGATGCCATCTTGACCAATTTATTCCTCTTTTCACCGATTGTTCTTCTTACATTAGGTTCATACCTATATGTTAATCTTACAGGATGGATTGCGTTTCTAAACTTTTGTAATCTTGTTTCATCAATGAACAAATCTTGGTCTCCATCTTGTAAAATACATAATTCTAATTTATCTTGTGGATAATCTAAATTATTGATATTTGCTATTATTAAAGGTATGAATTTTCTACGTCTCCAACAAGGCATAAGAATAGACACATTTGGTAATTCATCATCACTGAGATTTAATTTCACATTTGTATAAAGTAAATTAGGCAAATCCATTTATTTTAATTAGAGATATAAATTTTAATTATATTTTTTAAAATGTTGCCAATTTGGAAACATTTATAACCAAACACTATCATACTTAATATAAGTATCAAACTCTGTATCTTTTTTTATTTTTGTTTTCTTGATTTGTTGCCGTTTTGGAAACAAATAATAATAAATTTTTAAAAACATAATTTATAGTAAGTAGATTTTTTTATTTTTGATATAAAAATAAATATCTTAGATTTTAGTATATTGATGAATGCTGTTGATTTCATTGTTCCTACAACTTCGCGCAATACTGATTTTGAGTTTGCGGAAGATACACACCTTTACAGAATATTTTTTAAAAGTCTTGCCAAGCATAGGTCTAGTCTTATTGGTCATATTTTTGTTGGATACGACAAAGATGATAAAATCTTTTCACAGAAAACAGAAAGAGATAAATTCCAAAAATTTGGAATGTTGATACATTGGATACCAGTAGAACCTGACGCAGGAAACGTTGTTAAAATTTGGAATTATTTAGCAACATTAGTTAAAAATGATTATCTAATGGTAATCGGGGATGATATTTTATTTCCTAATGATAAAAATTGGTTAGGATTATTTGTAAAAATGCTAAAGAAAAACAACAATTGGGGATGGAGTGCTGGGTATAGCAATAATGATAAAATAGCAACTCAATTTTTAATTCACAGAAAACATATTGATTACTTTGGTTGGGTCTATCCACCTCAATTGACTAATTGGTATTGCGATGATTTTATGTTTGGAGTTTACCCTCAACATTTGAGAAATTGGAGAAAAGATTACCCTTTACTCAACTGCGGTGGTAATCCTAGATATTATCCTTGTAATGATAAAAATATCTGTGAAAAATTAATTCAGCGACATAAAAAAACTTTATTAAAAAACATAAATAATTTTAAATATATGGATTAAATAATGCCTGACAGACCGATTGATTTAGCACAATACGAAATCAAACTGCTAAAATTACAAATAGAAGAATTAAAAAGAGAGATAAAAAAAATTAATACTAAATTAAAGGCGCTATCTAGTATAACAGAGGAGAGGGAATATGAGAGGGGATGGTTTTGGTAGTCTAATTAATTTTCACAAGTAGTAAATTTCCGTAGGGGTAATCACTTACCCTATGCCCAAAATCTTGGCAGTCATAAGACCCCTCCCAATTATCGCAAAAGTGAGGTTCCTTGTATTTCAGTGCTTTATTCTGTCTCTTGATGGATGGGTTTGTGTCAATGTAGATTTCCCATCTACCAGTCATCTTATGTTGCTTGCGAAGTTTTGCCCAAGTGGACTTTGTAAAACTGCTTGGAGAAACTTTCCTGCGTTGAGCAGGAAACATTAGACTACCTGTTTCTGCTACTAGTTTCTCTCTCTCTTCCTTGTTCATATCAGTAATGATTTCTACCTTGGGTTCTACTGGTGCCGGAGGAGTAGGCGCTGGTGTTGTAGCAGGAGCAGGTTGCGTTGGAGTTGGACTAGATTGTTCAGTGGAAAGTTCTTGGTAGTCTCCCTCTGTCCCGTGGACTGCTTGGACATTTGGATTTGGTGGTAGTGTGTGAATTTCCATCCACCAATCACTACCCTTGCTTCTATCACTTGGCACATCGTAATGTGATACAGCATCTACCAGCATCTTCCAAGACCAACCCTCATCGTAAAGACCGCTGTTGCCTCTGCGTTTGCGGAGGTCATCAGCAGAATTCATAAGGTTCAGTGTAAGAAGTTCTATAATTTCTTGCTCAATACCTACTACTAGTTCTCTGCGGAGGAAATCGCAAATTTCTACTGGGTTTTGGTCTGCTCTCATTCTCATAGCAAAGTTTGCTAGCACTTCACGATGATGCTTTGTAAGCACTAGCATTTGAGAGGTGGGTGGTGGTTCGTAATCACCCATTATCAGCACTAGGTCATCAAAAGAGTGCTCATTTGTGCCCTGCTGTATGCCGGAAAGCACTACAACTATGCGACGGATGGTGTCTTCTGCTACTGCTTTCTCTGCGTGCCCATCACTCCCGTTGATAGTGAGTTTAAATTCACCGCTATCAAGGATACCCTTGATTGCTAACTTTTTCAGTGCTGGCATTTCTCCACTACAGCATTGAGACCAAATGTGTTTGAGTTGGTCTTGTGGCATTTTGCGCAGTAGGTTAAAAGCAACGAGTTTCTCTTCGCTGGATGGCATCTTTCCGGTGTTGTTGTTCATTTTTGTTTGTTTGTATAGTAGATTTAGAAATATGTGGAAATCAAATTTTAAACTATTACTCAAAATTGGGTTGTCGTTTATGTTAATTTAATTACTGAATGTTTTTTTAAGTGTATTTAGACTTGGGTGAATACATTTGGAGATCTATAATATTTTTTCACTGAACTTTGTGGTGAAAGAAGACGCAAAGCAATTTGCCAAGTTGGAACATAAAACGCTAAACCTCCTTCTACTTTGTTTTGTAATTCATAATTCCCTTTTGTTTCCTTTTTGGCAACATTTAGAAATGTAATACCATCTTTATTAAATTTTTTGCTATTACCTAAACTTTTGATTAATACGAAATCATCATCAATGATTACTATATTCTTTAATTGGTGTTTTATAATTCTGTGTAATCCTTCTTCGTAAGATGAAATCCTATTCCAATTTGTATTATAATATTTTTTCCTTTTTTGCGAATCATCAATTTTGTTTACAAACATTACTCTTAATTTTGTATCGGGTGGTTGGTCAGGACTAATTAATGAAGGGTCTAATTCTTTCTTACAATCTTTGATTTTATCACGGAGATAACATACTAAACTAATTCTAGCATACCTGTTATTTAATCCTAAAACACCAACCTCTAAATTATCTTTATAAATATCCGGTAATTTATCATTCAGTGATTTATCTTCTTCAGTTTCATATAATTCTGTATTTCCGTGATATTCGTGAACATCAACACAGAGATGGTCTCCCGCTCTCATATCAATTGCTATTTTGTATTTTGGTAATACAAAATATCCTCCGTGATAATGCCCGTATTCTAATACTGATAAATTACCAAATCCAAAATCACCAGCATCTTTATGAACTGCTGTCCTAAAATTTCTATTAATTGTAATTGTTGAGAAAGGAGTATCTCCAAGTCTCATCTTTGGATTTAGCATTGCTTGTTTCATTTGAGTTTCATAACATTCAGGATTTAGATTTTTATATGAATTACCTATCTTTTGTATTACAAATTGTCCATCTTCTAATTTTAAAAATTCTTGTCTAGTGTAATGTGTCAACCGACAAGGATAATTAATACCTAAATTATTTGTTTCACTCCAATAACCAATAGCATTACTTGCTACTTCATTTTGGACTTTCATTTTTGATTTTTTGCCATTCACTTCATAATTCGCTGACCATCCACCAGATGCTATTTCTACAATTTTCCTTTTTTTCCAGTAAGTAGAATTTGGGTCTATTTGACCTGCCGATGCTCCCCTGCCTCTAGTTGATTTTGCCAATCCTTTAAAAGCAAGAAATCCAACTTCACATTCATTAGGATTTAATAGATTTTTTCTAAATTTAAATAAAATACTACCATCAGGTTTGTAGCAATCACAATTTTCAGTGATTAAATGGTCGTATGAGTTATCATCCAAATATTTGCCTTTTAACAAATCGCATTCTTCATCTGTCAGGTGAATACTTGCTAAAAAAGGATTATTTGACATATTAATAAAATTAAAGATTAAAAATTTGATTTTAAAAATTAAAATCTTAATCAAATATAAAATGGAAAACTTTGGAAAAATGCTAGAAGCAATTGACAATGGGAAAAGGAAAACATCCAGTAGAGATATTATAGTGAATAATATTCGTAGATTATACAATAGATGCTACGGAGAAGACCCCGAAGATGTATCACAAATCAGTGCGATGGTAGAAGATGTAGGGCATACTTTTGCTTGCTTACAATCCTCTTGGGATGGTAAGAAATTATCTCACTCAACAATGCTATCTTATACAAATGCTCTAATTGTAGCAAATGAAGTATTAAATTTAAGTATGAAAGATACCTATGCCGATCTAGAAACTGAATTACAAGTTAGAAGAGCAGATGCTCAAAGAAAAAATCCAATCAAAAATACAAAAATTAGTAGAGGTGATTTAGAAGAAATTAGAGATGATTTGATGGAAAAAAGCAGTAAATCAAAAACAAATCTTAAAAATTATATACTATTCCACATTCTGTCAAAATACCCTTTTAGATTAGAAAGCGCTACACTGAAACCTATTCATTATGATGATTTCACTAAATTAGAAGATAAAGGTATTACAAATTATCTTGTTGTGAATGATGACAGAATGATGTTCTCATTTAACGGATATAAAACAAGCAAGAAATTTGGTAGCAGAGAAATAGAATGCGATGATATCTTATGTGATTTATTTACTGAATATTTAGCAAAAGATAAAATTGCGGATGAATACCTATTCTTTAAAGCAAGTGAAGGAACTGAAGAAAAGATACAAGAAAAAATGAGAAACAATCTGTCTGTTTGGACAAAAAGATTACTGAAAAAGTATGACATAACAGCAAGTGCTACTGACATTACAAAATTATTAATTACAGAGATTTGGGATACAGGAACAACTCAAGATAAAATCAAATATGCGATGTGGAGAGGACACGAAGTCCAAACAGCATCTAGAGTTTATGCGACACAATTATAAAAATAATTATCTCTAAATTTCCTAGCATCCTCTAGCGACCTCCCAACATACTTGCGTATTTTTGGAGCGTGCTTACCTTTGTATGATAAAATATATTGACCTGTTTTAATTTTTGTTAGATAGGCATTCGGTCTTTGAGATATTAACTCAAGGGGTTTTAATGTTATTTTCAGTGAACAATTATCTTTATGAGATAACCATTGTAAATTAGAAACATCATTATTGAGAGGGTTGCTGTCCTTGTGGTGAACATCCCTCAGCGCATTAGGATTTTCCAAGAAATGCTCTGCCACCAATCTGTGAATATATACCTTAATTGTTTTATTTTTATTTGGATAAAAGTTATATGACAAATATTTGCTCTTTTTTCCATTACCACCAGGGATAACAAATTTCTCATATTTGCTGTTGTATAGCATTCCGTTGCTATAAACTAAATATCTTTCATCGTATTTACAAGTAGCAACATCTAAACCATCCATCTCATAATTAGAAAAATACTTGCTGAAGTTCTCCATACCTTCTTTAGAATTCTATTTTTTAAATACTTTACAACTTAATCAAAGGTAAGGACAAACTCACCCCTTTTGATAAATAGCGGGATGTTTGCCTGCTTGATTGCCTTACGCTTTTCTAATTCTTTCTTAACTCTACGTGGTATTACCATCTCAATTTTATCACGTAGTTTTGGGTCTTTATTGACTAATTCTATTGCTTTTCTAACACTTGGTATTTCAGGGAATTTTGCGATATATGTGGCATCCTTGTAGACATCAATAGCATCCATATACCCTTGAGGAATTAGATAATATCCATTGCGTGAATAAGCAATAAGTTTTTTTGCCGTTAGCATTACTTCAGTTTTTTGTTTGATTGTAAGTGTTTTAGCAGGATTTTGTTTGATTAAATAATCTATTAATTCTTCTTTACAATTAATAAAAAAATATTCATCTTCAGGTTCTACATTGTCTAAATACCTTACAACCTCAACAATTGCTTCTTGTAATTGCTTTTTATTTTTATCATTTTTATTTGTAATTGGTAATTTAAATACTCTAATGATATCAAGTAATTCTTTCCGTGAGTGAGACATATGAACTCCAAACATTTTTGTTGTATCTTGTAATTCCATATTTAACTTAATATATATTTTTATTTTTAAATTTAAACGAATGTTGCCATTTTGGCAACAAATTAGCAAAGCATACTCCGTTTAGGATTTTTGCCTCAAATGAAAAACAACAATTGTATTTCCACTAATGTCGCTAATGGGTCTCTCATTAACGTCTACAAGTTGGACTTCTATATTGTTTAATATTTCACTTCCTGGATTGTGAAGAGAAACATAAGTCTTTTCCCCTGGAGAAAAGAATAAATCACCGAATTCTCTACCATCATTTGTGAAACGTGGCAAATGATAGAGTATTTTACTTACACTTTGTTTTGCTCCGTTGTATGATTGGATTGGCATATTACTAATTCTAACATATGCTGAATGAACCCTAAAATCGGGTGCTTTAAAAGATAAGAAATTTACCTGTAGATGATTAGCAGAGACGTTGGTATATCCTGTAGCAGTCCCATCATCTTGGTCTATCAGTGATTTATTAGGGAAACCAACTAATCTATTCATCTTTGCTTGTCCACTAAATTCTTCAGTTCTATATTTACCCTCAAGATAATCATATTTGCTATCAGGTTTTACGTGTCCTATTTGATATGCGTGCTTTTTGTTCATACCTGTCCCGCTTGCGTTTAATCCATCAAACACACTGGTAGCAGTAGATACACCTAATTGGTCTACAATCATCTTGTCTTTAGTATCACAGAGTAATGTTTGAGATAAACAATAAGGTCTATCAAAAGCATCTCTTAAAATTGCTCTATTTTCATCTCCAGGTTCCGTTCCGTTGCGCCGAGTGACGCGATTATTACTATAAAAATCATCTCCTGTGGTAAATGTTGCCGTAGCGTCAACTAATGTTGGAAATTTATACTGACCCGCGGTGTAATGAGAAGAGTAATGATATATCTGTAAATTTTCACCGCTGTCTGCTATATTTAATCTTGGGTATAGAGCATTACGAGTTTCACTGAGAGGTAAGAAACATCTATCTCTTTGAGCACTACTTGTAAGAGAAATTACTGGACTTTCCTTTGCTAAACCTGTGTTGTAAAAAGATAAAGTCATCCTATCTCCAACACATTTAAACATCACGTATTCATAATCCGCATAGAAATCAGCAGATGTTAGAGGTGCTGTGATATTCTGCGGTGAACCGGGATAATAATACTTAACTTCACTCATTACTATTTGATTTGTGTATAATGTATTATCATATGACATTTGATAAACACGAATATCTGTGCCGTTATCTTCTACCATAAAATCATAGAAATCCTGTTGATTTCTCCCATTAAAAGGATTGTTTTTATTATAGTGAGTAGACATATTTTCACCTGCTGAAAATCCACCATCAGGATGGCGTGTTCCTGGGAGGAGATTTCCAAATGCTTGTCGCTGATAACTACCATCAGCATTCTGCCTTGTAGTATCTCTGTAATATTCCATTTGAGGTCTCGCTAGACCAACACGCCAACCGCCACCAGAGGCATTTAATACACGCACAACAAATTCTCCGTTGACTAAACCAAATGGATGCCCGTGTCCCTGAACACTACAAGATTGTTTGTCTAATCTCTCTAAACTATCTGCTCCAACATTTGCCCCGCTTTTAGTGAAAGTTTTGAGGACAGGTTGCCCACCGCCTGCTGGAGAGTGAATACAACTCCAGTCAGTGCCCGGTTCATACCCAGTTGTTAGATTGACCGGACTTTTCCAGTAGTTAGAAAGCATCGCACCGGTCTCCTCAACTATATTTTTGCCTGCTGTTCCCGAGGCAGAAGTTCCCCTTTGGGTTGTGCGGATATCAATACCAATAGCATCCCCGCTAGCATTTACTTGAGTAATAACTTGTGAATTACCAAAAATCTCAGGATTTCCATATTTTTCATTAAATTTTTTATCTAGTTCATCTACCCACTCATCAGTGGAATAAACACCAGGTGAGGGTCTCAAGGGTATTGGCATCTCTAATCTTTCCTGATAACCAGGTGCTGTAGTTTGTAATTTACCAAAATACGTATACATTAATGTTTGATTTTCTACATCAATTAAAGCATCTCTGCGAATTTTAACACTCTCAACCGCTATTTCAGCATTCGGTGGAATTTTAATAGGGGATGTGAAATGATTTTGATACTGACTGGGTGCTTCTACACCTGCGAGGGTTCTAGTAGGATTTCCTCCCTGAAATCGCCCATACTTATCTTGACTTGCGCTAGTGACAATTAGAGACATTTATATTTATACTAGTTATATTTTTTTTATTTTATTCTGTGAAATTAAAAAATACATTCTAATATAAATATGCCAAAAGGATTTATCAATGCGAAACCGAAAGTTGTAGATACTGAAGACCCCTCAGCGATATATGGGAAATCTCACAATCAACATAATGTCCCGAAAAGAGTGAAAAATTTTAACCGAGTGACGCCGAAAGAAGCATTTGGCAACACCAAAAAAGCAAATCCAAATCCTAAATCTAAATCTAAATCAAAAAAACTTTAAAAATTTGATTTCCAAAAATGTTTCCAATTTGGCAACAATTGTAAGTATTTAAAAAATAGAATTTAAGAAAAGGTATGGAGATTACACAAGACTACGTGAACGAAAACATTGATGGTATTATGAAAATGTGGGTGATGTGTAATACAAAACTCGGCAAACAACCATCAAGGTCTTGTAAGAGCAAAGCAAAAGCAAAATTAATGAAAGATTGGACTTATGATACAGCACTCTGTATGCTATACAATCAAGACAGAAGAATTACAAAAATTGAGAAAACACTAAAACACGAAAATTACAAAATGAAACGGGAAATTGCTTTTCTCAAAGAATGTAGCGAAAGTCATAGCGAACAGATTAATAGACTAGAAGACCAAAAGATGGAATTACGCAATCAATCATATTTACGTATGAAAAATCTTAAACAACAAGTTGAGGATTTGGGTGGACAATGGCAGAACAAATACTATCAGGAATTTACTTACCCTGACAGATTTTTCTAAAATATTCCCACGCATCCTGTATTTTCCTAAATGTTTCATTAGTTCCCCCTTTATCAGGGTGTGCTTTTAATACTGATTTTCTATATGCTTTTTTTACATCATTATCGCTCGCCGACCTTTTTAAACCAAATACACAATAAGGGTAGTCTTTGTCCACCGGTTTTTCTTCGGGGTCATCAAATCCCCCGTAGAAACCACCGAAAAATCTTTTAAAGAAGTTTTCTTTTTCTTTATCACTTTTTTGTTTTTGTTGTCTTTCTCTTTCTTTTCTCTGTTTATTTAGTTCATCTTCATAATCTTGATAGTATTTAGGTCTCTGTTTCCATATACCACCGGATGGAAAGGAGGATAGCGGTTGAGAAATCCACCGATAATTTTTAGGGTATCTACAACCTCCAACAACAAATGACATCAAAAATAATAAATATAGAACATTAAAATAAAATCAAATTTATATTAAAATAAATGTCAAGTCCAACAAATGAACCGATCGCCGATGAACCTTTGATTGATGTAGAACCTATGTCTGTAGACCAATTAGCAGGTGCTTTTGTTATGATAGCAGGTGCTATTGGTAGTCTACTACTTGTAATTTGGCAATCTAAATGTCATTGTCGTATGAATTTATGCTATATTTTCAGTTGTGAAAGGAGACCGCCTAGTGAAGAAGAGATGAAAGGTTTAAAAGACCAAGCAAAAAAACAAAATGAAAAATTAAAGAAAATGAATAAGAAAGAAGAAACAATAATAAATAAAGAAGATGAAATATTACAAAATCAACAGGGTTCTTCGGTAGAAACTCTAATTCCCTCTCCTAAATTAAAAAGAAAGGATAGTATGCTTATCAGTGAAATCACCAAAGATAATGATAAGACCAATACGCAGGAGAGTTCTTATCCTTGATTGCTTGCGACCCATCGCTCTTTTTGATACCTGCTGCTCTTGCTCTATAGGATTTACGCTGTTCTTTAGTTGCTTTTCCTGACCGCCAATCATCCATCCCCTTCGCGCCAAAATGTATTAGTCTTTTACCACCGCTTTTGCTCTTAACGTATACTGAATACTTCTTCCCTGCTTTTTTACTTGGGAAGGGTTTATACAAAGGTTTCTCACTCATTTTGTATTTCTATATATTAAATTTTTATAATATAAATATTAAAATGACAACTAATAAGCAGAAGTTTAACAAGAAATATGGATTTAAACCTGATGCTGGACATAGTATCGCTGAAATCAGTAGATTGACCGGTATATCAACTGGTATTTTAAATCAAGTAATGTCTCGTGGGAGAGGGGCACACAAATCCAATCCGCAGAGCGTGAGAAGCAAAGGGGGCAAGAAAGTTGGTGGAGCATCTTTAAAAGGTAAGATGTCTGCTACCCAGTGGGGTCAAGCAAGAATTTATAGTTTCGCGATGAAACAACCCGGAACTTGGGGCAAAGCAGACAAGGATTTAGCAGATAAAGTTAGAGCATCAAAAAATAAAAAAACGCAATCAAAAAATAAATAAATTAATTAATATAAATGGAAGGAAAACCGACTTTAGATGTCAACTCAAACAAATTGGAAATTATGGATTTCATTAAAACCCATAAAGTAATCAAACTCACTGAAAACAAAAAAAGGAAATCTTTAAAAGTCTTACGAGAAGAATTAGAAGCAGGTGGATATTTTGTAGGTGTAAAAGGTAAAACAAAACGAACAATCAAAAGAGGGCAAAAATTAAATGAGAAATCTGTTGAGCAAGATAAAGAAGCACAGCAATCATATCAAAAAGTATTACAAGCAAATCCTCAAGGATTTAATGTATCAAATAAAATTGTAATTTCAGGTTTTAAAAATAAACCTCTACCTACTCCACCAACTATCAATGAACAAATACTTGGTAGAACAGGTAAAGCATATGAGGATTTTGTTAAGATGGATGTATCAAACTTACCTGATATAAAGACAGCACCCACTATACGAAATATCAGTAAAACGATAGAAGTAGATGTAAGCACTCTTACTAAACAAGAAATACTAGAGTATCAACAATTAGCAACCTTACCCGAGAACCATATGGGTTATGATTTCTCTGGCGATTTTAGTATTGAGCAGGCGATGGGATATCCGTCATTGCCCAGTTCCGGGAAAATAGAAAAACTAAATCCTGAAACATACGTTGTTTATTATGTGGGTGCTTACAATTCTATAATGACTGGTAGTTTCTACGGAGGAAATATAGACCCTAGAGTTGAGGGTTCACTGGGACCGGAATTAGAAAGAGAAGTTCCAAAGGAATTACTCAAAAAATTAAGTAAAAAATACGGGATAAATAAAATACCAACTATAGAAGATTTAGATTTGTATTTCTCTACTAGATATCCGTATTACGATAAGGAAACATTACCGGAATTTAAACAATTGCTTTGGGTAGCATTTATTCTTCAGCGAGACCCAGCACAACCTAGATACTGGAATAAAATTATGAGACGCATTTATAATCAAGATTTTATAATTCTAAGAGATATTAAGTCCATCGGTAAAGAACCAAAGATCGGTAGTAGATTACAATATATAAATCTACTTGATACGAAACATCCGTTGGGTGGTAATGATTTAATAATGAGTAGAACCCCCTTAATACAATTAAAAAATATGTATGCTTTCTATAAGATGAGAGAATATACTTTCTCTAAATACAGCGAGGGCAAGACGCCGGTATATCATATAGATGATGATGAAGGAAATGAATACGAAGAGAGGGGGGATTTCCAATACAATACCGAGGATTTTGAGATGTCCGGATTAGAGGGTTTTAGACAATACAGAACTGACTACGTCAAAACATTAGATATTCCCAGAACTTTTGGAGAATTAAAGGGTAAAAACGCACCACCCGAACCACCACCGCCACCACCCAGCGAAGAAGACATACGCGAGGCAAAAGATGATGAAATAAACCAAACAACAAATCACAGAAAGGAAGTGATTGAGATTATGAGACAATTTAGGCAGGGGGACTACGAGGGGGGGGGCGCTGCGGCGACAGCGCGTTTAAAAGAACTATTACAACCAAAACTCCACGCTATCAATAGAAAGTATGGGCATTCACTACTGAACATATATGAAATTCGGTATGATGGCAAATATTGGTAGTTGGACATAAATATAATTCCAATTTTTAAAATTTATCCAATAATTTTTATTTGTGTTTTAGGATTATATATATATGTCATACCTTGCTGAAGTAGAAATGCCTGAAAGAGAAGAACCTGAATTAGAAGTCAGGGAAGAGATAGAAATAAGTGAGTTAGATGATGAAGATGAAGGTGTTGAGGAGGAACAATCGCCTCTCCCTCCCCCACCTAAAAAAAAAGACAAATTAAAAAGTGAGGATATTTTTAAACCAAAGCAAGCGCCCCCAAAGAAAGTCAAGACTGATGCTCCATCGCTAAGGCAGGAGGAAACAATCAGTGAAGACCCAATCATACCCCAAATAGCGCCTGTAAAGGAAAAGAAGAAACGCAAGATGAGTGAAAAGCAATTAGAAGCATTAAAGAGAGGTCGGGAAAAGCGTATGGCACAAAAGAAACAAAATCCAACCCCAACACCCCAACCTACTCCCACCTTTCCTATGCCTGAACCTGCCCCAGCGCCAGTAGCAAATCAGCAATACTTCACAGCAGACCAAGTCCAAAAAATGATTTATGCCGGTGTCTCTCAATATGACACAGAAAGAAAGAAAAGAAAAGAAATGAAATATAAACAGAAAGCAAGAGATGCTCACGATAGTAAAGTGTTTAATGATATTAATTCAGCACTAAATAGAACTAATGACCCTTGGGCATCAGCATTTAATTTTAGTTAGATGTTTCCAAATTGGCAACATTTTCGGTTTTAGTTTTTAAAAGCGATCTAACTTTTTTATTTTGATAAAATTTAATCTCGTTAGGTTTTTTAGAGTTTTGATAGCAATAGTCAGGATAGGTTGATATCATATACTGAACATCATTGATTTCTTTTTCTAATCTATCCGTGCCTACTATACCACCTAATCCACCTTTTTTTGTTTTGTAAGTTGTCATACAATATAGGTCATTAAATCTTACAACTCCCTTGTCTTTTATAGTATATAAAACACTTCTTTCCCAATCTTGTTTATATGTATTATTTACATATAAATCTTTTTCTTTTCTAACAATTGTGCCGTAGAATGTGCCTAATATAAATTTAAAATCATTTGTATATCCTTCTCTATGAAACATCAGTGAAGAGGTAGGTGATATACCCCAAAGATACAAATTCTCAAATCTCAATGTATCAAATGCTTGTTTACAAAATTCTTTGATATTGATAGTATCTTTACCTCTACGGATTGCTCTAATATCATCTTCTATCAATACAACTTCTTGCCCTTCATCATAATGTTCATTAAGTATATAATTTAACCTTTTGTGTAATTCTACAATTGATGTATTAATTACATTAATTTTTTCACTGAAAAATTTATTGATAATTTGAGTTTCATAATCTATTCTTTCATCTTCACTTGATACAAAAATATCAATATCTGTAAGTTTTACATTACACTTAACAAGAGTAGATAATGTATTTTTAATAATTAAACTTGAGCGTTTGTAGGATGGAATAGCAAATCTCATTATTTTATCTTTATTGGAGATTTTTTTTTTCTTTATTTAAATTAAAAAATAATATTTATATTATGAATAACAATGATAACAAGAGCGCGAAAAAAAGCGATTCAGGAAAAACAGATAATGTGGGAAAAGGCAAACGTGTGCCAAAAATTATGCCTGTGGTTCCGCTGGAAGATGACGGAAGCGACAACCACCCTCCAATACATCCGCATCTCCCTCAAATTGCGGGCGCTGGTGGAGGAGCATTATTATTGATGATTTCTCCGGTTCGCACAGGTAAATCTACGATTATCAGTAATCTTTTGTTAGGCGACAGCGATATGGGTTTCTATGATGCTCAAGAGCGTTTCCATACAACAACCATCATATCAAACACAATCGCAAATGATATTACATCCCGCTTCTTAAAGAAAGCATTTGATACACACGATAGTTATGATGATAGTATTATTGATGGTATTGTTCAGCAACAGAAATCTTATAAGAAAGAGGAACAACCTGATATTGGGGTCATTTTAGATGATTGTTTAGGTAGTATTCGCAGAGAAGCAAGAATAAATCATTTAGCAAGTAGATTTAGGCATTTTAATATTAGATTATTAATTATTAGTAGTCAAAATTTCAGGTCTTGTAGTCCAATCATTAGGCAGAATGCTACAAATGTGATTGTTGGTTCACCTTTTCCAAATCAAAAAGAGTTAGGAAAGATGGCAGAAGAATACGGAGATGTATTTGGTGGAGCAGATAATTGGTTAAAAATCTATAAAAAAGCAACACCTGATAAATATAATTTTCTTCATATGGATTTCCAAAGCAATCCACCTAAAGCATATAAAAATTTTGAGGAATTGATAGCAGAGGGTCAAAACATAATTGGTGATGTCCCTGAACTAGATGAAGATTTAGAATTAAGCGATATGAAAAAATAACTTATAATTAATATAAATATAAAAGATGGCAGATATGTATGGGATATCAAATGCTGTGATGGAGCAGAATTCACTACACGGACAAATTGAGTTAGAAAGAGAAAACAGGCAGTTGGCGTATAACAAAAAATTAACTGCTTTTAACAATACAATTAAAAAAACAAAAGCAGGAGATAATACTGAAACAGAAAAAGATACGGGGGAAAATGTTGGTGATATTCAGGATGTAATTACAGCATCAAAAGGTCTCTACGGAGGATTTGCGGGTGCTGGGCGGGGTGGTGCTGCTGGAGCGCGCGCATTTAGGACATCACCAGCAATGGTAGCAAGGAAACAGCAACTAGCAACCCGAAGCGTAGCGGCACAAGATACAGCAAACGCAGCAAGAGAAGCAGAACAAGACCCAGCGGGAGCATTTTTAGGTGAAACTGGACGAGTGATGGAAGGAGCAGATGAAGGATTAGATACTACACCAGCATTATTACAAGATGCTGGGAGAGGATTGAGTAGTGCTGCCCAAACTACAGGTGAATTGGCAGCAGATGGAACCAGGTTTTCAGGGGCAGTATTATCGGGTGCTGGTAGAGGTTTTGTATCAGGGGCAGATGAAATGTTTGGTGGAACTAAATTACCAACTGCTTTAGGTGGTGAAGGGATGGCAGGACTTGATACTTTTAAAACTGCTGAAGCAGGTGGACAGGGATTATCCGGTGTAGAAGGTATAGTCCAAAAAGGAATTGTGAAATTAGGTGGTGGTGAAGATTTAGGTGTTGTAGCAGGTAAGGGTGCTGGAGCAGTTGGTGGTTTCATTGATGCCGGTGAACAAATTGATAGTTTAGTCCAAACAGGTGGGAAATCTATGTTTACAAGAGTTGATGCTCAAGGCAATCGTGTTGCGATGTCAGGAACGGATAAAGCAAGTGAAATACTCACTGAAGCAGGTTCAGCATTAGATGTAGCATCAGCATTTACAGGTGGTTTACTTGTTCCTTTAGCAGGTGCCGTTAGTTTAGCAGGTGCTATTACAGGTATTATCGGTGATTATGAAGATCAAAAAGCAGATAACAAAAAGGTTGGTATTAATGCTGATGGGTCTACTGATGCTTCCAAAGCACCAAAATTAAGCGATACTGCTTTACCAACTGGTGAAGCATTCACAAGTTTAGGATTTGTTGGTAATATGTCTCACAATCCTTTAACAAGTATATAATTTAGAATGTTGCCGTATTGGCAACTTTTTGATTTTATTGATTTTTTTTTTATTATTTTATTTAGTATAAAATATAATGGCAAATTTTTGGACAGCAGAAGATAAAATCCCGATTGGACAACAGAGAATTGCGGTTCCAGCAGAGCACGGACTGGATTATAACCCAGGACAGAAGGTTGAGTTTCATATTCCTTCTTCTATTGATTTTTTCCAACCAAAGGAGAGTTATTTAAAATTTGATGTTCTTTTAAAGAATGACAGCAACCCTCTGTTTCTTCAGTTAGATGGACAACTTGGGGGGCAGGTTTTAATCAGGGATTTGAGGGTATATTCCGGAGGCGCCGGAAGAGTTTTATTAGAAGAATACCAAAATTACAATGTTTTAACTGCTGTGAAGTATGATTATGAATTAAATGATACTATTAAAGAAAAGCGTGCGCTTACCGAAGGTTGCGTTTACTATGATGAGCGCAACCGCTCTACAATGGGTCTCCGTAGTGATACAGCAAATAACATTAATAATAATCCTTACTTTGATGAGTTAGAAACGGGTGTCCGTGATAATACATCAAATGAACCAGGATTTAAAAAGGCAAAATGCTTACTCCCATTAAATACTGGTATTTTCTCAAATGACAAGGTATTCCCTGTTGGTCTCACTGATGGTTTAATTGTAGAAATAATTTTAGAAGATGCTAAACATTGTATACAGAAACTTGATACTTGTAATCGCAAGAGAAAGTTAATGGCAAATCCGGTTTGCTTATCATTTAATGCTAGTGATACTGCTGACCCTGCTGACCCTAACGCTGCTCCGGTTTATCCTATCGGTAGTTCAGTTGGTAATGGTTCAGCATTCCAAGAATTTTATATTAGACGAGACAATTTGATGGCGGTTAATGCTTCTATTGGTGGTAGTCAAATCCCCTTCTGTGTTGGTCAGCATATTTCGTTTCTTGATACTGATACCGATACTCTCAATCCATCTGTTGTCAATACTGCTTACGGAGTAATCCAATCTATTGAGTATGTAGCAGGAGCGAAGAATTGCGTTAAAATAACGCTGGTTGCCAAGTATTCTCCAACAAATACGATGGATAAGAATTTTGTGATAGTTGATGTTTCTGTGGCAAATGCTACTGCTTCTGCTTGGAAACCAAGTTATGAAATTACGGATTGTGAATTTATTGTTCAGCAGGTTATGATGCCCGAGGGATACAAGAGCAAGTTAGCATCTATGATGAAAGAAGGTGGAGCGATGAATTATGATTTCTTATCATTTACTAATTACAAAACTTCACAGATTATGAGTGAAAAACTTACAACTCTACGAGTTCCTCTTACTCAATCTCGTGCCAAATCTGTGTTAGCAATCCCTACTGATGCTTCGGTATACACACAGCGTGATATTATGCGTGGTGAAGGCACGGAAATAGAATACTATGACCGACAGGAGGATGGCGCACCCTCAATGGCAAATCATAGCATTAGACCTGGTCTAGTAGGTATCACTGACCACATTACTCAATATCAGTTATTTTATGATGGTAAATTAAATCCATCTCGTAAGGTAAAATGTAGTAAGATTTCTTCTAAATTTTCAGTAGACCAGCAACCCCTAATTGAGTTAGAAAAGGCACTTGTGATGGCGGGTATCAAACCGCATTCTATGCTAAATTTCCAAAAGAATTTTTTAATTGGTCGCGCGCTTTCACTACAGGATGGTGTATATGATACACGAGGTAAGGATTTCCAATTACAGGTTGAGTATCAGGAAACCACGCCGCCTGCTCTCAATAAACTTTGGAATGTTTGGTGTGCTCACCTTCGTAGAATTGTAATCAGTGGAAATTCTATTCAGGTTGTAATCTAAACAATTGTTTCCAAAATGGCAACATTATTGATTTTTTAATTTTAAGAGTGTTTAAAATTTTTATTTGGATTAAGTATAAATAAAATGACAAGTTATTCCACGCATCAAGAAATCGTCCCAAGTAATATTACTAGTGATGGTAAATTATCGTATTACAACGGGCAACCAACTATCCAGTTTCTAATTGGTGAACAGGACAGATTTATCAAACCAGGCACAATCCGTCTTGTCGGTGAATTCACAATTTGGAAGGATGCTGGTGGCAGCGTGCTACCGGTTGAGGCAGATGGTATCCGTATGAATGAACGTTTAGGTGTAAATGCTGTTGTAGACCAACTAACGATTTTTTCACAGAAATCCTCTCAAGTAATGGAAAGCATAAATCATCACAATCGTATGATGAGTTCATACCTTTCCGTCACTCAATCTGTTGATGATTTTGCTGGACACACATATGAAACTTCACTACGTTTCCCCAACTTTAAAGCACAGGAGTTAGGTGTAATTACCAATACACAGGCAGACCAACCAACCGGCAAAAATGAATTTTGTATTCCGCTGGTTTGTGGGTTATTTTTGGGTCAAGACCCTATCCCTCTGTCCGGCACTTGGGGTGTTGGTGGACTTCGCATAGAAATCCAGTTAGCACCGGATAGTAATGTATTATTTTCCAAAGATAATACCACTGCTAATCTTCTCAATGCTCATTATGAATTATCTAATGTTAGACTTGTTTGTGAAACGATGGTTCCACCACCCGATCAACTTTCTCAATTAATGTCGCAGACTACTAATACATTTGTTTACAACTCTATTACATCGTATTATCAAACTATTAATTCAGCGAATGCTAATCTCAATTTTAATCTTGCCCTATCCAAGGTGCTGGGTGCTTATATGAATGTTGTTCCTGCTAGTCATATCAATAACTTAGGCAGAGACGGATTAGCAACTCTTCCCTTTACTAATAATGATGGTTCAGTAGCGGTGGTAGAGCAGGCGGTATTTACAAGGGCAGGTGAGAGATACCCTCTACAATACAACCTTGATACACTCCAAAAGGAGGCAACAGGTAATACAACAATTGATAGTCAGTTAGCAAGAAATTACATTAATTCAGTGATGGGATTTGCCAAGGTAAATCGCTCAAGTGTAAAACCTAATAATTACAAGTATTTTGCTATGACTGATAATTATGTTCAGGCAAAAGAAATGAAGGATGGAGGAAGTGCTTGGGGTCTTGGTGTTGCTTATGATACTATTAGCGACCAGGGTATCAGTTTCGCAAATGTCCCATTCGGTGTCCAACTTCAGTTAAGACTTACTAGTGATAGTCCGCAATCTATTTTCCTTTTTGTTCATTCTAAACAAACTTGTGTAAGCACCCCTCAAGGTATTCAGGTGTTAAAATAAAGGGTAAATAAATTTTAATTTTTTATATTATTATTTTTATTTTTGTTAAGTTATATAATATAAATATGACTAGTATTAATAATTCTGCTATGACACAGGCACAGGGGTCTGCTCCCCCTGGTGCTGGCGCAATTCCGGATTTAGTCAAAATTGGGACTATTCCAACTGATACAGCAATTGATGTGGCAACGGAAATTTTAGAACCGGTTTCTTTTTCACAGAACGAATGCCGATTTGTGCTTACAAATAAGGGTATTCTACATTCTAATTCTCGCATTACACTTTCTGTTGATAAAGGTGTTTTTGCTAATCCTACTCAAGGACAGAATAGTTTTTTCCCTGTTAATATTGGTATCGCATCTCTACTTCAGCGTGTGCGCCTAACTATTGGTGGCAAAACTATCAGTGAAATAGAAGACTTTGCGCACTATTATGCGTATGAAAGTAATTTTATCACCCCGGAACAACTTAAAGAACGTGAACAAGTGTTTACCGCACGCACTGGTTTAGCAGTCCGCCCAACTCTCAAGGAACGCCAGGCAGAGTATGAAGATGCTGGAACTCCCGCCAATAACATTGAGAGTATCAATGAAGCAGATAGTGTTTGTATTGATAACGGAAATGATTTTGATTATAAATCTACTTCTACAGGCAGGGCAGTCCTAGACAAGGGAACTGACCCGTCAGCAACTCGCCAAGTCCAGGGATGGTGCGATCTAAACAACAATCCAGTATTTTCTATTCTTATTGCTGATTTATTCCCATTCTTAAAAATGAACCAATTACCTCTATTTATGCTACAGGAACAGGTTGCTATTCATCTTACTTTCACCCCTAAAGTTTCGGGTGGTCTTGCTGCTACCAACTCAACTCGTGTTAGCACTACTCTCGGTGATGTTGGGGATGCTGATGCTACTATCACTAGAGATGAAGTTAAGATGGTTGCTGATTACATTTTTTATCCACAGGAAATGATGCTTCAGTATCAGCAGGCAAATGCTAATATGAGTTTCTCGTATGTTGATTATCAGTTTGTAAAGCGCGATGTTTCATCTGCCGAATTTTCCGGTCAGTTAATACAGAATGTTGGTGGTGCTGGTCGTATTGTAAATAAGGTTTGTGTTCAGGTAGAAAATAAGAAACCCGGAGACCAGGGATTAATTAATAATTACGGGAGTGATACACCGCTCGTGACGGCACTTTCTAACGGCACAATTACAACAAATTTAAGATACAATGATTTATTTTTATTCCCTATTGATGTTTCTAATTCAGCGAGACAATTTCATAATGTATTAATGACTGAAGGTCGTATGCCACACCTTTCTCGCGATATCTACTCCGGTCAGGGTCAGTTAGCAAAGGACGCACAATTTGGTGCTTTTGAGGATTACGGAATGGGCGCAGAATACGGCGGAGGGTCAACCCCTCTTATCAGTGATATTAGGTCTCGTGGAAACTGGCATTGCTACCGATTAAATCGTAATGAGCGTGTCAATAGCAGGGGTATAGAGTTATATGACAGACGCCAAACGATGGCAGGGTCATCAACACTCCGCGCTTGGATACAGGTTGTAAGGATGGCACAACTCAAGGAAGGCAGGATGGAAGTTGTTTATGCTTAAATTTTTTAAAATGTTTCCAATTTGGCAACAAAATACATTTTCGTAATTTAAACTTTTTTAATTATATATAATAAAATATATATGGAAGAAACAATCCTTGTAGAGTGTAGTAGACAATCAAGTTTAGAAGGCACTACTCAAAACTTCACTACTCCTGCTGAATGGACTTGCGAATGTGGAGATGGATTAATATTAGATATCGGTGATAAAATACAAGTTCATTCCGGTTTTGTAAGTGAGAAGGGAGCACAGGCAGGTGCTATAGAAATCAAAGAAAGAGTTAGAGGAGATACATTAGAAGCAGAAATAAGCAAAGATATAGAATATTTAGGATATTATGATGATTTTTCATCTAGAATAGACAAAATTACAGGAGAACAAGTTTATAGATACGGATGCGAAAAGGGTGGAAATGAAAATCATACTTTCGCAATCAATGATGGTGAAACAAATATTATATATGCCCCTTACAAAACTACCAATGGTGAACACTATGTAAGTTTACCCCGTAGACATACTGGAAAAGCACTGAATAATGCTTCTCTTTCTAATCCATATGACCAATGGGACAATACAACAGGGGCAAGTCCCCCTACTGCCGATCAAAATGTTCCGGGAGCATATGGTAATGTAGTTTATAATTTAGACCCTGGAGGCAAGTATTTTAACGGAGCGTGGGCACCTCTTGGAGTAGCAAATCAATTTCCCCCTGCTGATTACAAATTAGTAGGGCAAAATAAAAAAAATAGTGAACCGGTTATAAGTCCACCTGACCCACCAACTTTAAAAAAGGGTATGATAAGAAATGATTGTAGTAGATATACATTATTTCGCGCAGAAAAAGTATATAGAAACAGAAATTCAGCAAGTGATTTCGGTGTGCCTGCTGGAAATTATTTAGATTTACTTGGAAGAGAAGGTGGAATAAGTGGAGAAGCACCGGGAACTCCTGGGTATCAAAACGCAGAAGATAGAAGAGACCCTGCTATACTCTATACTTGGCATCCTGTTAAAGAAGTATTCACTATGAAATCAAAGGATGGGTTTAATTCCCCTAGTGATGTTGCTGCCGAAATCACAGAACAAATGAATAAAAGAGGTGTTTTAACTAGAAGAACTTTCCCGTATCCCACATCTACACTGAATGGATACGATGCTATAGAAGATTTAGTAAATTATTACGAATCACCTTTATATAAATCATACAATTGCGCAGGATATCTATATAATGCCCAAATGTATGCTGATTTTAAAAATGTTAATCCATCACACGACCCGAGCGCAGATGTAGAACAAATAACAAATAACGCTCACACTTATATGTCTCAATATCAACATATTGGTATAAAAAGACCTGACCTTTGGATACAAGGTAGAAAAACAAATGCTTCTCAAGGATTTTTAAAACCTGCTATCGGTGATGGTAGAAATACACCTACAACAGCACAAGTATTAAATTTAGCAATTCCTTGGACAAAAGAAAATGTAGAAAATTTAACTGCTTTATTTGATATACAAGCAAAGTATGATGAATTATTCACAGGTATTTATCAAACAAACTATGACCCTGCCGATTTCTATGAAATAAAACCTGGACTTCACAGATACTTACATTTTAATAGACAAGATGATACAATCCCCATCTCGGGCATCCCTACCGGCACCTACCGACACAATCCAATATCTCAACTTGGTTACGACTTGTGCGGTGTTTCCCATAGTTCTGCTTTACCTTCAGGATATCATTACGACAATAGTATGGCAACATATCCGTTATTCTTTGATTATAACGCATCTACAGCACATTTTGGAATAGATGATGTAGGATACGGAGAAGATGCTGGTGGTGGACATAGTGATATCACTGATTTAGCATACGGATGGGCAAGAAAAGTTAGAGTTGCTGCCGCTCAGGCGGTTAGCGGTGAAGATACTTATTACATAGGTATCCAATTTACAAGAACAGGTAATCAAGTCCCTCATTGGATGTATAACGGATTAACTCATATAGCATTATCAGCGGCGCATCAAGCAGTTGGTCGTAGATTTGGTTTTGATTATCATTTCAGTGCTTACGGAAGTGCTTGTATTCTACTCTACAACGGAATAGTAGCAAATGCTTCAGGGACTACTCCTCTTAATGGACAATATCCTGCTACAGATTACAAGGGAGATTATAGTTTGACAATGAATTTAAATGATATGGCAACAACAGCAAATAATCCAAAATATAATACAGGAGCATTGTATCATAAAATTCTACTTGGTGCTGATAGTCCTTCACTGATTTATGATACAAATGAAGATAGATTTAGTTTCACAGGATTACATACAGCAGAACGTGCTGGTAATGTTGGTAATGCTGGTCGCCTCAAAAACGGAGGTCTTGGAGAAATAGACGCAAACCAGCAGGCAGATAGTATATGTTATAAAGTTAATAAAGCAATGCTAGGAACAAGTTATTGTCCTAATGTTGCTCCTTACCCTGATACAGCACTTACACTTACTTCGCACGCCCAATATCCAAATCAATTATTATTCTCAACAAATTTAGAACCCTGGACGATATATGATGCTACTTGCGGATTATTTATAGAACAAGTAATAGTCCCTGAAAAGACTTGGGATGAAAACCTAATTGGTGTATTAGGATTTTATTACTCTCAATTTATAAATACAGACCAAGATAGACAAATACAAATCAACAATAGAAAGGATAGCACAAATATGTCTTCACTGACAACTCAAGCAATTATTAGTGCTGGAGATATGATTGATTGGACAAAAAATGGATACGGAATATCCACTTACACATTAAATCCTCCTCTAACTTACCAACAAACAGCAACAAATTTGACTGACAATATAAGACCCCCTGTCACTATATTTTTTGAGGATGGAAAAGGTAGCACAAGAATAACAGCATTAGATTTACCTACAAAAACAGCAAGACCTTATTTTACAATTAGAAGTAATCTCTTACCTCAATCATCATTTGTTGGTGGTAATCAAGAAACATCAGCGAAATCAGGAGCAGTGAACCGACCGGTTGTAGCAATAGTGAATAAGATAAATGGATACGGAGATTTTTATTCTCAACAAGAAACTCAATTAAGTTTTACAAATACAGAAAAAAGAGTAATAACTGCTATTAAAACAAGTGTCCACGACCCTGATGGTAGTTATGCTAAAGTAGATAAATCTAGTTCAGTGATATATAAGATAACCAAAACAAGACAAATAGATTTAAAACCAGTTGCGACTTTATTACAAAGTAAAAATCAAGCAGAAATCAAACAAGCAGAAATAGCATCAAGTATGCTTAAAAACCCCGAAGATGCTAAACCTAATTACTCACAGACTTTTTCTTTTTCATAGGGGATATGTATAAAGGACTATCAGCATCAAATGGATCATAAACATTTAATTTCCAAAGTGCCAAAATACAGGCAATATAGTAATCTCTTTCATCTTCATTGATTTTATATAATTTCTTCTTTTGTATAAATTTTACATAAGAAGTATAAATACTAATTTGTTGTTTTAAATTTTTATTATTATTAAAACCCTCAAAAATCAATTTACTACCAATATCTTTAAAATACTCAATATCTGTTTCTTTCTCTGTTAGATTATTTTTAAACATTACTTTTAGATTGCGATGGTAGAAATAAATTGACATAAAATCTATTACAAAAAAAATTAATTATACAAATCAAATTTTTATAAAGTTTTAAAACTCAAAACCATAATTGTTGCCAAAATGGAAACATCTAATATTGACAATCACTATCCTTGGCAAGCATAATGAATTCTTCTTGACTGACACCAAACATTTGCTGGCATTCTTCTTCACTGGGAACCTTTACATCCTTGCCGTTGATATCCTGGACTACTAGCGGTGTGTGTAGGACACCCCCTGCTAGTTGATGTTGGAGTAGGTCTATTTTGCCTAGATGTGCTATCTCACCCTCTTTCAGTGTTGCTACTTCTTTCCTCAACATTTTGAGTTCCTCAATTGTAGCACAGGACATAGATGCTGATTTTGCTAATCTCTCGTTCTCTTCTTTGAGTATCTCGTTTCTTCTACAAAGGGACTTCTGCCCCTTAATCATACCACCCTCTCTCTGCTTTGCCCACTCCAACTCTTCTTCTAATTTTCTGCTTCTATCTTGTTCCTCAATCAACTGCTTCTTTAATTTGTCTATTTGATTTTGGTGGGTATCAATCATAAGAGACATTTTCTGCTGAATGATTGCCATATTTTCATCAACCTCTGCTACAGAAACCATTGTGTTGTCTGTGTTCATTTTGTATAGTTGTTTGTAATGCTAGAAGTAGAATAACACCAAATCAAATTTTTAATGTTTTTGATTTGATTGATTTGGTTGCGTGTTGTCGCTTATGTAGATTTCAGTGAAATGTTGCCAAATTGGAAACAATTTAGGATTTGAGTTTTAAAACCTTTACAAAAAAAATTTAATCTAGTCTAATCTAATTTTTGTTTGGTTTTGTATTTTGTATTGTTTAGTTGCTTGCTTCCATCTTTGCCTTTTTCTTGTCCAAACTCTCAAGGAACCGAAGGAAATTCTTGGGTTGCTTCTCAAGGTTGGCAGAAGTCCACTTGCGCGTTGGGGTGATATCGGCAGACCAACCTGCGTTTGGTCTGTCCGCATTATCGTGCCAAGTGAACATATGTCCACCTACCTCCATTGTCTTCTCTTCGGTATTGATGTCTAGATTTTCTACGATATCATTGACAATCTCTCTACACAAATCTTCACTGCTAACTTCACTAACTGCTGGAGATGCTGGTTCTACTGGACGCTGGGTAGGAGTAGGAGTAGGGAAACCCTCAGTCTCACCATCCAATACCTTGAGGCGTTCTTGAGCAAGGCGGATGAAATCCTCCAGGTCATTGGGGTCATCACACTGCGCAATCATCACCTCAAGTGGAGAAGTGTATTTTGCTTTCATATCATCAGGGATTGTGATAGTGTGCTTTTGCTGTGTCCCAATCATCCGCTCACCCTTGAGGCAGTGGTTAGCAGTATCAAGTGGTCTTGGGTCAACTGGATATGCGTGAACCTTTTTCATCACAGGTTTGCCTGCCTTTGTGAATTTGAGGTCGCCACCTTTGGTGCGTGCCTGAACCTCGCTGGTGTGGACAGCAGACTTGATATCCTCATCGCTTACTTGCTTGCTCACTTGGATGTAATGTGTCCAAGCAAGCAGGCGGAGCATACCGATGATTTGTGCCTTGCGCTTGTTGACAGACTTGTTGGAAACCCCCTCCTCATCGGTGAAGAAGATTTTGACCACCGCATTTGCGCCAAGCAGTCCATCGCAACCCAGCACATCAATCAGTGTATCCACGTTGATGCGCCAAGCGTTGACAAACTCACTGCGCATCGGCAACTGCCTTTGGTCTTTAGCATAGGCAAAATTGACTAGGAAATCAAAGTTGTCATCTGCCCACGCCTCAACGTAGTCGGCAAGACCCGCCGGTGCTGGGGCATCTGTCATCCAAGATACTTTCCACAGGTCATCGTGCTTGTTGCTACCGCACAGAGCATACCCAAAGTAAGGGCAATCCTGGGCGAAAGCGTTGATGACTGCGCGCTCCTCGGCAGTGATAGTGTGGACACCCTTGTAGGACATACTGAGAGTTGGTTGCGTTTGTTGCTGTAGTTGCTTGATGCTCTAGTTCTTTGTGATTGATGGAAAAGTTAGAAGCAGGAAATCAAATTTGTTTCCAATGAGAGAAAAGTTCTCTGGAAAAGTTGTCGCTTATGTGGAGAAGCAAAGGTTATGTTTTGTTGCTATAGTTTGTTTTGATTGATGGAAAAGAAAAAAGG
>Ga0208667_1000178_pt1 | contig 29381 bp, 51 predicted proteins | sample 11BtaG_FD_184085 | JGI IMG/M metagenome (GOLD analysis project Ga0208667, IMG submission 184085) | Marine viral communities from the Subarctic Pacific Ocean - 11B_ETSP_OMZ_AT15265_CsCl metaG (SPAdes) (version 2) | ecosystem: Environmental > Aquatic > Marine > Oceanic | place: Pacific Ocean... | reverse complement strand
CAATCGGAACTTACGCAGAACTTAAAACGGCGATTGCGAACTTCTTAGCTCGTGATGATTTGACTGACCGTATCCCTGAGTTTATCTCTCTTGCAGAGGCGCGTATGAGCCGCGAACTTGGTACACGCTCCCAAACAAAACGAGCCAATGCAACCCTTTCTGCCGGTGACGCATTTGTTTCTCTGCCGACTGATATGCGTTCCATTCGCTCCGTCAAGCTAAACACAACACCGACTGAGGTGCTTGAGTATTACACACCTATGGCGCTTGACAGCCACTACACATCTAATGCAACAGGCAAGCCTCGCGCCTACACAATCTTTGGTAGCGAAATTAAGTTTGCACCTACACCTGATAGCGCCTACACGGCAGAGCTTATTTACGGTGAGGGTGTTGATGGGCTGTCTGACAGTAACACTAGCAATACAATCTTAACTCGTCATCCTGACGCATATCTATATGGCTCTTTGGGCGCTGCTGGTGTATATTTGATGGATGACCAGAAAACTGCTTTGTATGAGCAGTTGTTTACACGCGCAATTACAGAGATTAAACGTGAAGAAGCTGAGGGTCAGTTTGCTGGCTCTGCTCTTCAAATGAAATCTGATTACGGAGAATAGACATGAGCGCAATGAGCGATTACTTGGAAGATGCCTTCCTTGACCACTTCTTAGGCACAAGCAGCACCTCTGCTCCTGCCGCTGTTTATATTGGGCTGCACACTGCTGACCCGACTGATGCTGGCACCGGCGCTGAAGTAAGCGGCAACGGCTACGCGCGTCAGGCTATGGCGTTTGGTGCGTCGTCATCCGGCACTGCCTCTAATAGCGGTGCTGTTGAGTTCCCTGCTGCCTCTGGCGGTAACTGGGGTACGATTACGCACATCGGTATTTACGATGCTTCGTCCTCTGGCAACCTGCTGTTCCACGCAGCATTGACGGCTTCTAAGACAATCAATGATGGTGACATCTTTAAGGTAGCAGCTTCAGGCGTTGACATTACGGCGGCCTAGTCATGGCTGACATCGTAGGGCCAACACTTGAGCAGTTAGATAACTGGGGCGACTTAGACAGTCTCCCCTATTCGCTAGATAGTTCTATCTGGCTGACTGCCGCTCTGCGTGAGGGTGAATCCACCCCATCCACATCTGCATCTGTAGCCGCTGTTGGCTTTGGTATTTTTGAGGGTGCTGCCGCAGCATCTACAGCATCTACCGTAACTTCTGAAGGCGTACGCATACGGCTTGGCGCGAGTAACATAAATGTTACCAGCACTGTTGCTGCTGATGGTATTCGTATCCAGTTTGGTGCGTCTGCACTTGCTGGGCCGTCTACAATGTCAGCAGAGGGTGTGCGTATTGTTGTTGGTGCCGCTCAACCATCTGCGACTGCTACAGCAACAGCAGAAGCTATTAGGGTTGTCATTGGTGCATCTTCACTGTCTGCAAATGTCTCCGTATCTGCTGACGGTATTCGCATCCAGCTTGGCGCGTCCTCTATCTCTTCTTCTGCAAGTGTTAGTTCTGCTGGGATCCGTGTGCGGGTTGGTGATAGCTCTGCATCTACTTCTGCGTCAGTCAATGCAGAAGGTGGCCTACTTGCAACCGCTACAGCCAGCCTGCAAGCCTTTGCCACCATCCCAGATGTTACCGCTAACTTTGAGGTATTAGGGACTGCTAACCCGCAGCCCATCGCCACAGTAGCCGTAGAGGCTGAAAAACTAGGCGAATTGTGGGGTATTATTGCGCCGGAAGGTGAGGTATGGTCTGAGGTAGCAGATGAAGGTGAAAGCTGGACTGAGGTGCCTGCCGGAGGTGAAAGCTGGACACCGATTACTGCCGGTTCTGAGACTTGGACAAACGTGTCTGCTGGAAATGAAAGCTGGAGTTCGCAATGATTAGCTTTGGGGAATTTTTACCTGACCAATCAGATTTTGGTAATGCGGGTGTTACAGTAGCCAACAACGTCATTCCTGCGGCTGCTGGCTATGAGAGTATGCAAAGCATTTCTCCTATTAGTGGCGTCGCTGATGAGGTGATTGTCGGTATGTTTGCTGCTGCTGATGATGATGGCAATGTTGGTCTGTATGCTGCTGATCGCACAAAGATTTACAAGTTTGATACGACTGATGGTTCGCTTGATAATGTTAGCAAGTCTGGAAATTACAGCACTGGCGCAGAAGACCGCCCTCGCTTTGTTCAGTTTGGCGAAGCTGTGATTAGCACAAACTTTGCCGACCCCATTCAAACAGCTACTGCTGCTGGCGCTGGGTTATTTGCTGACCTTTCTGCTGATGCGCCAAAGGCCAAGTATCTTGCTGTTGTGCGTGACTTTGTAATGACCGGCTTTACGCATGACTCAACAGACGGCAACAAGCCCTATCGTGTACGCTGGTCTGCGCTGGGTGATTACACAAGCTGGGCTGTGTCTCCTACAACCCAAGCTGACTTCCAAGACATCCAAGATATGGGTGATGTGACTGGACTTGTCGGCGGTGAATATGCCACTATTCTTATGGAGAAGGGCATTGTACGCGGTAGCTACATCGGTGCGCCACTGATATTCCAGTTCGATAAGGTGGAAACGGTGCGTGGTTGTAAGGTTGCTGGCAGCGTTTGTAATGTTGGTCACAGTGTCTTCTATCTGGCTGATGACGGCTTCTATATGTTTGATGGTGAGCGTTCTCGCGCCATCGGTGCAGAAAAGGTAAACCGTTTCTTCTTGGAAGACTGGGACGGTGCATATGCTAAGAATATGACAGCCTCTGCTGACCCGCTCCGCCAGATTATTGTTTGGTCTTATGCAAGTACGGCGGCTACGAATGGTTCACCTGACAAACTTATTATCTATAACTATGCGCTTGATAAGTGGAGTACCGCGTCTGTTGCTGTGGATATGGTTGCACCTATTTATACCGCTGGCTACACTCTTGAAGCTCTTGATGCTGCTTTTGGTAATCTTGACGTTCTACCTGCTTCTCTCGATGGTGCTGTCTATCGCGGCGGCGAGTTTCTATTTGCCGCTTCTAAAGACAAAAAAATCCAAACCTTCACAGGAAGTACATTGAGCGCAACAGTAGAGACTGCTGAGTTTGAGGTTCGCACAGGCTCTCACTCGCTGCTAAACAATGTCATTCCATATGTTACCTTGCGTGAAAACTCTACTGGCACAGTGACGGCACAGGTTGCATCGCGCAATCGTCAGATTGATACATTTACGTTTGGCAGCGCATCTACCCTAAACAATGACAACTTCTGCCCCGTACGCTCTAACGGACGCTACCATCGGGTGCGTTTGAACTTGAGCGGTGAGTGGAAGAAGGCGCAGGGCATTGACGTTGATGCCAACACGATAGGACGCAGGTAATGGCTAACCAATACCGCAGACTTCCGAATATGGGTGGTACGCCTCGTGAGGTCGCGGAGGTGGTCAACAACCTTGTAGAGGGTAAGATAAACTCTACTGGTGCGTTTCAGTTGACTGCAAGCTCTACGACAACAACGGTTAGTGATTTGCGTGTAAATCCTAACAGCGTGATTCTTTGGACACCCAAGTCATCTAACGCAGCCCAAGAGCTATCTCATCTCTATCTTAGCAGCGTAGGCAAGCAAACCTTTACACTTACACATCGCAGTAACTCAAATACGAGTGATATTCTTTTTCATTATGCTGTTCTAGGATAGCGTTTACAAACGGTGGATAACCGTATAAATTAAGGCCAGAGGTAAATAAAATGGCAGACGGAACTACAGAAACAGTAACCCAGACAGAATTTGGTGGCGAGTTTGGTCAACCCTTCTTGCAGTATGGTATGTCTGAGGCATTGCGCCAGTATCAACAAGGCGCTCCGCAGTTTTATCAAGGGCAGACTTACGCTGGTTTTGCACCACAGACAGAACAGGCGCTGCGCGCACAGGAGCAACGCGCTGTAGCTGGTAGCCCACTGACACAACAAGCGCAATCGACTGTTGGTTCGTTTCTTGGCAGCACTGGAGCGGAGGGTCAGTATGTACCGCCTGCACAGTCTGGTTTGCTTACTGGTGCTATCCAACGTGCGCTAGACCCCGTACAAGCCCGTGTGCAGAGCCAACTGGCTCAACGTGGTCGCTTGGGTTCTGGTGCTGCTGCTGACGTTACAGCCCGTGCATTGGGTGATGTAGCTGCTGATGTCGCCTATCGTGACTTTGCTACGCAGCGCGGTCTTGGCCTGCAAGCTGCACAGATGGCCCCAGCTATGGCTGCTGCTGACTATTCTGACATTGCTCGCCTGCAACAGGTCGGTGCTGCTCGTGAAGCCCAAGAGCAACGTGGCATCCAAGAGGCTATCCAGCGCTATCAGTATGAGCAGACATCTCCGATGGAGGAGTTGGCTCGTTATCAAAACATTATTTCTGGATTCCCGATGGGTCAGGTTTCAACGCAAGTTACACCGCTTTACGAACCAAGTCGCGGTCAACAGTTCTTGGGCGGTGCTGCCTCACTGCTTGGCGCTCTTGGCTCAGAAAACCTTAGCTCAAGCGAGCGTATCGGCTATGGTATTCTTGGCGGTGCGCTGGGTAGTTATGAATAGGATATAACAATGGCTAATCCCTACAATCCCCGTGGTCTTCTTTCGCCTCGTCAGCCAATGAATATGGTTGGCGGCGTTAACCCACTTCGAGGCCAGTCTTTGATGGGGCAGCCCGTGCGTATGCCAGCACCGTCTCCGATGGCATTGCAGCTTCAGCAGCGTATGCAACCAGCCCCTCCAGTTACCCCACAACAGCCCCAGAGCTTGCTGGGCCGTATTGGTGGTGGAATATCAAGTGGCATTGGCGGTGTAGGGTCTAGCCTCGCAAGGACATCTGATCGTTTCTTTTCTGACCCCAGTGCAAGCGCTCGTCTGTCTGCTTTGGGTGCCTCTCTGCTGCAAGGCCCAAGCCGCACACCTATTTCTCTTGGCTCTAGCTTGGCTCAGGGCTTGTTGGCTGGCAATGTTGCTGCACAGCAGGAGGAGGAGCGTAGGTTTAAGCGCGGCCTCCTTGAGCGTCAAGCCCGTCAAGAAACAGAGGCAGAAACCCGTGCCGCCGCAAAGGAAGAGCGGGAAGTGTCTAAGGTTGAGTTTGGAAAAGAAAAAGATCTCCGGAGTGAGTTTGACCAGCTATCCAAGAACTACAGAGAATCTGCTATTGGCTATGAAAAGGTTTTGGCTGCCGGAACTGCTACGGATCCGTCTGGCGCTGATGACATCGCCCTCATCTTTGGCTTCATGAAAACCATTGACCCGACCTCCGTGGTTCGTGAAAGTGAGTTTGACTTGGCGCAAGACACTGGCGGCGCACCAGATACCGCGAAGGCATATATACAAAATGTTATCGATGGTCAGCGCCTGACACCGAAAATGAGAGAATACTTTGTTAATGCGGCCTCAAATCAGTTCGCCTCACTACAGAGAACTCAATCAGAACTGGAAGATCGATATAGAACGCTAAGTTCCAATTACGGCGTTGATCCGAAAAAGGTCGTAAACGGCCTGAGCCAGAGATATTTAGGCACGGAGAGGATCCCTGCTCCCGTCTCCAATATGCAGCAAGCTGCACTGCTACCCAAAAACACATACTTTGTTCTCCCCGATGGAAGCAAGGGAATAAATGAATAATGGCCCCAAGAATCATAAGTAAACCAAGCGCAGCGACCCCGCCCCCAGCCCCGACGGAGAGGACTGTAGACCCGCAGACCGTCCGTATTGGCTTGCAGGGCGGGCTGTTGGGCTATGGAGAAGAGATTGAGGCTTTTGCTAAAACCCTAGGCGGAATGAGGGGTGATTATGAGGCAGAGCGTGATAGAATCCGCCGAGAAATTGCTGCCGCGAGACAGGCATACCCATATCGCTCATTGGCGACTGAATTAGGCGGGGCTGTTCTCCCAAGCCTTGGCCTCGGCCTGTTGACTGGTGGGCTTTCCATTCCGGCGACGATGGGTCGTGGCGCTGCCGCTGCTCGAATGGGGGCTTTGGGTGCTGCTGAGGGTGCGGTTTATGGAACCGGCGCGAGTGAGCGTGAAGGCTTTGAAAGATTGCAAGATGCGCCTCTCGGTGCGATGGCTGGCGGCATCGGCGGCGCTGTCGGCGGGACTGTAGTTAGAGAGGCCGCTGGTCTGTTGGGTGGTCTTGTTGACCGTGTGCGTCGAACAGGGGGCGAGAGAGCATCTCGTGCGGTTGAGGCGGAGATTCAAGAGCTTGCCAGAACAAGTGGAACAAGCGTTGAGGAGATTATTGATGGTGCGCGGCGGGGCATGATACCTGCTGACGTAAGCGAGAATCTGCGTAGGGAGCTTGGCGCGTATGCACAATATATTAGCGACCCTCAGAGAGCTAGGATGCGCGAGAGGGCTGTTCAGGCTCGCACCGGAGCTTTGAGTAGAACGCAGCAGATACTCTCTGGAAACACCGACGAAAATGTTCTCGCAAACATAAGTGAGGGTGTTGCCGTCGCTAAGAAAAACGCAAGCAAGGCTTATGACGAAGCATTTGAGGCTGCGCCAAAACTAAAAGCTCCCGTTAGGGCTTCCGTTCAAAGGGCCTTAAATGACGCGCCAGAGGCTCTCACTGAACTGAAGAAAGTAATGAAGGGAGACCTGTTTACTGTGGGCGCTAAGGGCTTGATAAAACTAAACAGAGTTCCGACCCTGCGTGAGGCCGAGTCTATCCGTCGAGCAATCGCCAACAAGTCTAGGTCTTTCTACAAAGGTGACATGCCATTGGCTGGCGATAAATACGACGCAACCGAGAAGATGTTGCGCGGATTGATTGACGATGCGTCTCCTGAGTTAGCTCAGACCCGCGCAGTATGGTCTCAGATTGAGAAAAATGCCCAGCACTTTGATACTGGTCGAAAAGTGTTTGGAAAATCTGCCGATGAAGTTGAGATTGCCTTTGAAGACATCTCGGCGGCGGGGGATGACGCTCTGGCTGCATTTCGCGCCGGTCTTGCCGATGCCATACGTCGCAAAAGCGGTCAAGGATCAGGTGTTTCGCTTCCAAACTTGCTTACAAATATGGATCGAAAAGAAGCTCAGATATTTAGAACTATATTCCCAGAGGACTCATATGACGAAGTGATTGATATGCTTGACAGGGCCAAAAGATCACAACTCACTGCCGGAGAGCTTGGTCAGTCTCGGACTCAGGAGCGCACATCTAGGCAGCAGACTCGCGGAATGATGGGCGGGGTCGTGACTGACGTGGCCGAGGCGGTTAGGTACAACAACCCAATGGCTGCCGCTAGACTGTTACGTCGATTGGCTAGGGACTTGGGTGGAAAGTTTTCCGATAAACAGAGCCGGAGGGTTGTTGAGTTGTTGCTTGAGGAGAACCCAGACGTTATTGAACGTGCGCTTACTGATAAAGGCGCGTATGCTGCGGCTTTAAGTGCTGCGAACAAAATAGCAAACACTCTTCGTCTTGCGGGAACCGGCGCAGGCGCTGAATCTGGCTCTAAAGTTGGTGTTGCGGCGATGGAAGTTTTAGATCCATCAGAATAGTATTCAGGAAAATAAATCATGGCAAAGAACAGTATTACAGATTACAGCAAAACAGCCGCGTCAAACACGGACATTCAGTCGGTTGACATAGCGGAGGGCTGCCTGCCTAGCGGCATTAACAACGCCATTCGTGAGATTATGGCTGACTTGGCTGACATGAATGACGGTACTGTTACCCTGACCAGCCCCGCTGTTGGCTCTATTGGTGTTACAGGAAACATCACAGTTGGCGGTACGGTTGATGGGCGTGATGTGGCAACAGACGGCACAAAGCTGGATGGCGTTGAGGCTTCTGCTGATGTTACGGACACCACAAACGTCACTGCTGCTGGCGCTGCTATGCTCACAGGGGCTACCTTTACTGGTAGCATAACCGCCCCTGACGCTACATTCAACGGCACTACGGCAGTTAAACTCCCCGCTGGCACAGACGCACAGCGTCCAACGGGTGTAAACGGGATGCTCCGCTACAACTCTGATGACGCACAATTTGAGGGATATGCTGACGGTGAGTGGGGTGCTATTGCTGGTGGTGGTGAGACATCGTTTTTGTTGTATAGCTACACTGCCACCTCTGGGCAGACTACTTTCTCTGGCTCTGACGATAATAGCGCAACACTCGCATACACAGCGTCGAATATAATTGTCACGCTAAACGGTATCACCCTAGAAAACGGCACTGACTATACGGCCTCTAACGGAACTAGCATTGTGTTGACTGTAGGTGCTGCTGCGGGTGACGAGTTGAATGTCATTGCGTTCAAATCCTTTACTGTGTCTGACACGGTTGCTGCCAGCACGGGCGGCACGTTTAATGGCAATGTCGCAGTCAATGGCGACCTGACTGTTGACACTGACACGCTGTATGTTGACAGCACGAATAATAAAGTCGGCATCGGCACGAGTTTGCCAGATGCTACAGGACTACACGTTCACACAGGGTCGGCAGGAACTTTGACCCCAAACTCTGCGGCAGATGACCTTGTTGTTGAAAGTAATGGAAACGCTGGTATTACTATTGCAAGCCCTGACGCAAACTATAGTGGGATTATCTTTTCATCCCCAACCGATACTACTGGGTCAATTATTGAATACAATCAGTCTGGTGCAACTTTTGATATTGGCACAGCAACAAGCGGCGGTGTTCTTCGGTTAAGAAGCGGTAATTTTTCAGAAGCTATGCGCATCGACAGCAGCGGGAATGTGATTGTCGGCGGCACTACTGCTTTTGGGGCAGGCACTACAACAATAAACCAATCGGGTTTGGTGGAAGCATCTCGCTCTGGCAACAAAGCTGGTCGGTTTAACAGAGAAACAAACGATGGAGCTATCGTACAGTTCGCCAAAGACGGCACAACTGTCGGGTCGATTGGGACTTGGGGCGGAGGGCTTTATATCGGCAGCCCTGCTGCTTCTGATGCTTATCTATATTTTGCTAACAATTACGTTGCTCCATCAACCACATCAGGTTTTCGTAATAATGCAATAGATTTAGGCAACGGCTCTGCCCGTTTTGATGACGTATATGCTACCAACGGCACTATCCAAACATCTGACCAAAACGAAAAGCAACAGATTTCCAGTCTAACTGACGCAGAGATTACTGCCGCCAAAGCAATCAGCACACTGTTTAAGACATTCAAATGGAATGACAAGGTTGAAGCCAAAGGCGATGCAGCCAGAACACACACTGGCGTAATTGCACAAGACGTTCAGCAAGCTATGACTGGTGCTGGATTGGACGCTGGTGACTATGCCTTCTTCATCTCTACGACTTGGTGGGAAACACAGACCGAAGTGCCAGCGGTTGAAGCTGACGAAGAAAACGGCATTGAGGCTGCTGACGCATACACCCGCACAGACACCTATGAGACAGCCGAAGAAGCACCAGAAGGTGCAACAGAACGCACCCGTCTTGGCATCCGCTACCCTGAACTGCTGGCCTTTGTTGGTGCAGCTACAGAGCAACGCTTGGCTAACATCGAAACACGATTGACCGCACTGGAGGCTGAATAATGAGTAACGCAAGAGAACTAGCGCAAATCCCCAGCACCCCCTCTGGGCGGCGCAACCTGATTATCAATGGTGCTATGCAAGTGGCGCAGCGTGGGACTTCAACTACTGGAGTTAATTCTAATACTTATGCTTCCTTAGATAGATTTAAGACCCTTACAAACGAAGGAACATTTACTGTTAGTCAATCTTCGGAAGCCCCCGCAGGATTTGCTAATTCTTACAAACTTGATTGCACTACAGCAGACACAAGTTTAGCGGCAGCAGGTAAAGTAAACATTGATACTTATTTAGAAGGTCAAGATTTACAACAAATTCAAAAAGGGCTTTCTACGGCTAAACAAGTAACTTTGTCTTTTTGGGTTAAGTCTAGTGTTACTGGAACATATATTGTTGAACTTTTTGATGTAGATAATTCAAGACATATTAACAAATCTTATTCTATTTCTTCTGCTGATACTTGGGAAAAGAAAGAAATACTAATTGATGCAGATACCACTGGTGCATTTGGAAACGACAACGGTGCAAGCCTACAAATTCGTTGGTGGTTGGCTGCTGGTTCAAACTGGACTAGTGGAACTTTAGCAACAACTTGGCAAGCACAGGACAATACAGATAGGGCAGTTGGTTTAAGTGTTAATATTGCATCTAGCACAAGCAACGAGTTCTACCTCACAGGCGTTCAACTCGAAGTCGGCACAGTAGCCACTGAGTTTGAGCATCGCAGCTTTGGTGAAGAGTTGGCGTTGTGTCAGAGGTATTTTTTCAAACTTGACTTTCCTATTACGAACACTATTGGGACTGCATTTAGAGGCACAACAAATTCAGGTCGTATTACATTAATATGCCCTACCCCCTTGAGAACGCTTCCAAGCATAAACTCAACTAATCAACCAACTCTACGTTTTTGGTGGAATAATGGCTCAAATGCTATTGTCAGCACTGATGGTAGTATAAGTGTTACCAGTAATAGTTTGGACACCAACAGGATTGTTTTAAGTTGTTCAAATGTAACAGGTCTAGGCAATAATGTGGGAAGCGTATGGGCTTATAGTGGCGATTTAGAAATTAGTGCGGAGTTATAAAATGGACTCAATTATTACATCAGCTCAATACGTGAAAGAAGACAGTGAAAATATTTCTATTAAAGCGGTAATAGATGGCAAGGGGTGGTGTGTTCCTATGCAAGTAGGAAACGCTCACTACGACGAAATCATGCGACAAGTAGAAGCTGGAACTCTAACCATACAGGAAGCAGAATAATGGAAACTGTAATTACATATATCACTGCCATCGTAGCAGCCGCCTCGGTGATTGCTAACGTAACCCCCTCTATGCGAGACAATGAGATTCTCGCCAAGATTGATGACTTCATTCAGAAGTTGGCTATAAATCTTCGTAAGGATAAATAATATGTCCACGCAGGCACAGCTTGAGGCACACGAAAGAGAGTGTGCTATGTTCCGCAAACTGGTCGATGCCCAGTTGAAAAACCTTCATTGGCGCATTACTTGGCTGTCGGTTCTTGGTGGCACTATGATGTCTGCAATCTTTGGCACAGTTATTACTATTCTCTTGAAGATGAGTTAGGATGCGTCATGCGCTTGATTGTTGCTGCGCTTTTGCTGGCTGCCACGCCTGTGTTGGCGCAGAATGAGCAGACTGGCGACCTGAACACGAGCAACCTAAATAGCACTGTCAGCAGTAACAACCCCTCCACATCTACCACAAACAATTACAACGGCGCCGGTGCTGCATCTAATGTAACGCCACCGCCTACCGCTGTGTCGCCTAGCGCACCGTCTGGTGGCTCTGAAAGCTGCCTCATAGGGCGTGGCATGGGTGTGCAGGTCAACGTGCTTGGCTTGTCTATGGGCGGCTATAAGCAGGATGCAGAGTGCAACAGGCGCAGAGATGCAAAAGCATTGAAAGAACAGGGCATGTCTATTGCATCTGTGGCTAGGCTGTGTCAATCTCTGGAGACTTGGAAGGCGATGTTTGCTAGTGCAACACCCTGCCCAATATCGGTAAATGGCAAGCTCGTTGTGGGTCGAGCGGCTACCCTTCTTATGAAGCGCGACCCTGTGACTTTCATACCTGATTACAAAGACCGACAAGAGTATTACGACAAGATATTAAGAATTGGTGAAAGTGATGATGAAGAAGATAGCGATTCTAACCTCAGCATTTCTGAGCGTTTCCGCAGCACAAGCAGAGACGACGATTGATAACCTAGTCAATGCCAGCAAGACCATCGCAGCCAAGCTAGAGCAAGGTCGGTACGCCGTGTATGGCGCAGAACACTACGCCTCAGTCGGCGGCATCATCGACTACAGCGCAGTGGATGACGAGCAATACATCATCAATGAGGGCGACATAACTGCCTACAATGAAGCTCTTGCAGGAGTGCAGAACGCTTTGTATTTCACCACCAAGATGGCTTTGGAAGAGAAATATGAAGAGTCAATGGTCAAGGTATCTGAGGCCGTAGACAACTTTATTGTCGCCAGTGTTCAGCTTAGTGTTGTCGAAGAGGTTGCCGATAAGGCTGAAGTCGCTCAAGAGACTAACGCAGTTGAAGACCAGATTGCCGTACAAGAGTATGTCGAACAGAATGACGTAAGCATTAGCCAAGAAGTAGTCGTTGAATATAATCAGAGCCTAGAATCTATCGCCCAAAATTCTAGGGAGGCGGGGGCGTTCCTCGCTGCATCCAAGAATGAGCAGTTGACCAGCATCTCTGACCAACACGCACAAGACTATGGCAACTCTATGGCAGAGGCATCTATCTCCTACTCAGCTACCAATGACATCCTGAGTGTGCAGTGGGCTACCAATGTCGGGCATATTGAGTTCCACGACTTCCTGATGGGTGACTATGTGACCGCCAGTGAGGTGCTGGGTCAGGGTGAAGCTATCTACAGTGACCAGCAAGCGTATATGTACCAATGAGCCTAGAAGATACAGAGCTTACAATCGGCGGCACTAAGCTGCGCGGCGTATGGATAGCCATTGTGCTGTCTATTGCCACGACTATGGCTGGTGGCATCTGGGCAGTAGCAGAGTTCTACGGACGCATAGAGGCTGTAGAGTCGGCGGTATCTGGCAATGGCGACACGGCAGAGAAGCTCACCGTGCTTGGCACGAATCTCGAAACGATTATGGAAAACCAGAAGCAGTTGCTAGACCTGCGTGACCGCATTGCAGAGGTAGAGAAGACGACTGTGGAGAATGACTTGTTGGTCAAACAGTTTGACGAGAAGGTCAAATCAATCGACAGTAGATTCTCGAAGATTAACAGGGAGATAGATGACTTGTGGCGTGGCTTAGATGCGGCGAGTAATCCATTGAAGTGATGTACAAGACTGTGCGTAACGCAGTCCAAATCGGAAGGGTCGGTGAGCTATTTGCTCAGGCGGTCTTTGAGGAGAATGGCTACAAGACGGCTCGTGTAAATCACGAGGGCTTTGATTTGCTGGTTTTTGACGACGATGGCCTCCCAATAAAAGTGGAGGTTAAAAGCTCATCCCGCGCCTACGAAAAGTCTTACAAGTTTGCAACAGCCTCCGGTTCAAAGAACAAGAAATTGCTGTCTCCGGACGATTGCGATATAGTGGTAATGGTAGCTATTGATTTGCGCCGTGTTGTTGTGCGTGACGTAATGGATTTGAAGCACAAGCGCACGAGCCTCGGCACCGGTCACTTTCTTGATAGTGCCAGCGAGGCGACGCAGATCCGTAAGGCTATACAGAAATACAGGAGCAGGAAATGCTAAAGATGTTATTGGGGCCGGTTGCAAATATTGCTGGCAACTGGGTTGACGGAAAAGTAGAAGAAACCAAAGCGAAAGCAGCAGTCAAGGTAGAGAAGGCAAAGGCCGACGCAGAGGTGCAAAAGAAGATTGCATCCGGCGACATTGACTGGGAGGCCAATATGGCAGACGCTACAAAGGGGTCTTGGAAAGATGAATATCTTACCGTGGTGCTGACCCTTCCTGCTATCTTGCTTTTTGTACCCAGCATGACAGATCACATACGAGAGGGTTTTAAGGTGCTGGAGACGCTCCCGTCTTGGTACCAGAACCTCCTCTATATATGCGTAACGGCTTCATTCGGAATCAAGGCCACTGACATGTTCCGGAATAAGTCCGGAAAAAAGTAACAACTCCTGTAAAGCAGATGCCGTCCGATATGCGCCTTTCACCGCACTTCACCTTGCAGGAGATGACAAAGAGCCAGACGGCGCTGCGTTTCAACATCGACAACACGCCCAATGCAGAGCAGGTTAAGTCACTCAAGGCGCTATGCGAGAACGTGCTAGAGCCTTGCAGAAAGCATTTCAAACGTGCCTTCGTGCCGTCCTCTGGCTTCCGTAGCAAGGCGCTGTGTAAGGCCATCGGTAGCTCTGCCAAGAGCCAACACGCCAAAGGTGAGGCTGCTGACTTCGAGATTCGCACAGTTGCCAACATCGACTTAGCTAAGTGGATTCGGGACAATCTGGAGTTTGACCAGCTTATCCTAGAGTTCTATGATGGTATCGACCCGAACAGTGGTTGGGTGCATGTCAGCTATCGTGCTGACGGCAATAATCGCAAGCAGTGCTTGAGCTATGATGGGAAACGCTATGTATCGGGACTGGATGAAGCGTAATTTTTGGCGTAGTAAGTTCATGTTTAGGTTCACTCAAAGGCTTTCAAGGTTTCAGGGTTGGCTTTGGAGAAAGATGAATGGCAGAGAAGAGTAAATATACCAAGCCTAAACTGCGTGAGCGGATTAAAAACCGCATCATGGCTGGCAGTAAGGGTGGCAAGGCAGGTCAGTGGTCTGCGCGTAAGGCTCAGATGCTTGCTGCTGCCTACAAGAAAGCAGGCGGTGGATACCGTGGTGGCAAGGGCAAGAAACAAAAGAGCCTCTCCAAATGGACAAAAGAAGAATGGGGAACGAAGTCTGGCAAGCCATCTACGCAAGGTAAGAAGGCTACTGGTGAGCGTTATCTGCCCAAGAGGACACGAGAGAAACTATCTGCTGCTGAGTATCTGGCGACATCTGCCAAGAAGCGGCGCGATACTAAGGCAGGCAAGCAGTTCTCCAAACAGCCTAAGAAGATTGCAAAGAAAACGTCTCGCCTGCGTAAGAAGTCTTAACGCCAAGTCTCTGGGTCAGGGCGGATAATTTTAGTAGGGCCATCCTCATCTTGTGCATCGTCTAGCGACTGCGCCACCTGATAAAGAATAGAACTGGTATCATCCAGCAGGGCTTTAATTCTATCGTTCTGCATGGCAGCAAAGCCGCTCATGGTTTCCGCCACCCTCTTTATCTCTTCCGCTTCTCTTAGTGCAGTCTCAGTGTGCTGCTCAACAATCTTAATCAAGTCCATCTTCATTCTCCTCTAGTTTAAAAAATCCCCTCTGTGCTACCAGCTTGGTAGCGTCCCTTGCCATGTTCAGCAAAGCCCTGTCAGACATAGATATGACTGTGTAATAGTTATCCTTGTCCTTCACGACTAGCTCCGCTGCCCAGTCCTTGTCTGCTGATGCCCTCAGATATGCCAGAGTTACTGGCTCATATTCTATCTCGTCTTTCATTTTAGGCTCTCCACCTCCTTAGCGAGATCGCATAAATCTCCATATACTTTTTGGAACTTTTCGTACACCTCGTCATTTACCGGATCTTCATAGGCTTTAAGCTCATATGTGGTGGGGTTGTAAGAGGCTGGCGCAAGGCCTAGGCTTATCTCAAGCTCCCCCTCGGCTTCAAAGAAAGCGTCTACGAGCCGATTGAGTATAGCGTCCGGTTTGCTTGCTGGTGTTGGCATAATTTTTATGGTCATCTGGTTCCCTTCCTGATTGATAAAACATACTACTTGCTAGACAAGCATTAGTCAAGGTCTTTATCGATCTTCTTCAATATCTCCCTGAGCGCCTCTCTTGCTTTATCGCGCCGGAGGTTGACCCAGCCAATGCTGTCATTCGGGATACACGCTATTGAAGACAACTTGGTCTCCGCGAAGATAGCCCTTTCGCGCCACTCTTCTTTCGACAGCGGCCTCAAGCTCTCCTCTCTCGACGTGACGCCCAATGGTCTGCGTGATTTCATTTCTCAGTGCCTCTACTTTCCGTCGTCTTTTTTTTTCATAAAACCGTGCAAGACGATATGCCTTCTCCAGCTTGTGAGCAAACTCTTTATCAACCTTCTTCAGCTCGGTTGCCCTGCGATGTCCATGAATGATTGTGGTGTGGTCACGCCCACCAAGAAACCTACCAATGATAGGGGTGCTGTTGCCCGTCATGTAATAGGCGAGATACATGAAGGCATGGCGTGGCTCTACAACCCATTTGGGGCGTGTCTTTGACAGCAATGTAGAGCGTTTGATTCCCCAGACACGGCAGACTGCATCTGCACAGGTTGACATGGTAAACTCATCGGCATCTTGCTTATCTTCTGTAACCTCAAGTTTAATATCTAGCTTCATTTGTTTTCCTTTTCATATGCTTCTGTTTCCATCGCAACGCCAAGCGCATAGTGTGCCAGCTTGTATAGCTGACGTGATGACATAGGGCGTTGGAACACCTCGCCATCGACATAGACACGCATTGCGCCTGTCATCGGTATGGCAATCATTTCGCTGGGTTCAAACGTGGCATCTGCCGCACACGTCATTAACTCCGCTTTTGTAATCATTTTTCTCCCCTCGCAGAGAGGGCAGGGCTTCTCCACGAAGCTGTTGCCTTCCCCGTCTGATGATATGTTGATGAGCAGAACACCCTGCCCATTGCATTGACCGCATTTGTAGGCTGTTCCGCTCATCTTATTATCTCCTTAAAACGGTACGCTGTCTGCGGCTTGAGTGCCAGCAGGAGCGCCACCATCGGCTACAAACTTATCCGAGACCTTGCCCTTCAGTGTCGGAGCCTTTGGGTTCTCGCTATTGCTGTCCCACAGTGCAATGTCAACTTGCTCACCGGCCTTGATGTCGCGGTGTGCGTAGAAGCTACCTTTGAGGCGTGGGTGTGAGCCACCTGCTTCATACTTTTCATTGCTCCAGAGAGCGGCTGTTCCTGTGTTGTCGTAAGTCTGACTCATATCAATTATCCTTTCGTGAGTTCTGTTTTACGTTTACCAAAGAGGGCAAGCACTTCATTGCGCTTGGCCTCATCCATTGCCTCAATCTCCCCCTTCAAACCGTCGTAGAGGGCTGTCAATCCACCGAGGTGAGGCGCAGCGTTTACACGCTCCTCGATGGTTGAATTGGGTGTCCCCCGCTCCGCTTTTGAGGGAGTTACGGGAGCAGGGGACGTAGCAGGCTTCTGTGATTTGGGAGGGTTAGCCTGCTTTGTGGGTACATTGGTGGCAGCGTTTCCGTCGTCGTCTTCATCGCCGGAGACAAGTCCGAGGGCTGATGTTAGGCCGTAGCGCCGCGCATAGGACAGCGCCGATCCGAAAGACTGGGCGTCCTGCTTTGCAGCCATGACCGGCTGACGTGCCGAGATGTGTTCTCCGCTTTCGTGCATAAGAATAGTCAGCAAGAACATGCGACCATCTTCTCCGGTGTCCGGCATTTGCAAGACAGACAGGCCGTGCCTTGCCAGAACCGGACGCGCCGTGTCCCAGCAATCTTTCAACGTGCTGTACTTTGATTTGTGAAACGGGTTGTGACCCGATTGAGGCACCGTGCCAAATTCTGACTGTGCCGCACATAATGCTTTTGCTAGATTTTCCATTAGTTTATCTCCTCTACCTTTTGGCAATGCTCTCTAATTGTATGGGGGAAGAAGTTTACCAAACTTTCGTAAGCCCCACGCACATCGTCAAAGTCGCACTCTTCATTTTCGAGAATATAAAACAACGTGTCGAATGTTCTGTTTAAGGCTTTCTTTTGCGGGTGAGTTAATAAGCCCTCAACAATATTCTGCCTTTCGTTCATCTTTCCCAGCGCCTCTGCCGCTGCCCATTCTTCATGTGGTTGTTCACTCATAGTTTCCATAGCTCCTTTGCTTCCTTTAGAAATTCATCCCCAATATCCCAGCGGAAATCATTCCAATCCGGCTGACAGTAGCCAGCCAAGACCTTGGGGTCGTTACTGATTTTGAGTAGGTTTTGCCGTATAAATGCGTTTGACAGCAACTGCTCCATCCGCGCCTGTAGCGCCGGAACCTTCAGGTCATCGCAGTTGGTCTCGTCGAAAATCACATAGTTGTTTGAACTAATGTAGACAATGCTGGGCATCTTGCCGGAGGCTGCATAGTAGAACGCAACCTGCCGAGCATGTGCGGCGTCTGGTTTCTTTGGAAGAGATGGGACAGAGAAGCCCCTGCTCCCATTCTTGCGAACTGCGCCAGCCCTAGACCACTTGGTCTTTAGCTCGATGATGTTATCGCTGCTGCAAAAATCAGCGTAACCAATGATAGGTAAGTCAAGTCGAGGATGTTCATAACCCAGTACCTGTTCTTTCTTTTTTTCAATATCTCCAAAATGGGTCATAGCCTCAACGCCGTTGTAGACCATCGCACCCATCTCGTCGATGTAACGCTGAACCTTTGTCGCGTCAAGTTCGTTCTTGGGGTTGTGATCCATCATGCGCTGTTGTGCCTCAGCCACGGCGTCATCTATGTTTACATTGTCACAGACGACAGCTTGGATGGCATCATGCGCTGCGCCTCCGGCTGGTGCTGGTGCGCCAATCGGAACGTCACGACGACGCGGGCCGAGGTGGCAGTAGTTCCACACCCAATAGGCAACTGAAGTTTCCAGTGCGCTGGGCGAGTAATGCTCCAGCCAGATTTCTCCGTCACGCTTGGCGTAGTCAGGTATTGGTTTGAATAATTGTTCCATTTCGTTTCCCTTGTTTCCCCATTATGCACAGGGCGATAGTCATGTCAATTCTTTTTTAGCAATACTAGAGATTGCCAAAATCCGGAATCGGGTCACCGCCCAAATCAAACAACCGGTCTAGGTCTTCATCCTCCGTGAACTTTGGCGGCTGGTGACCGGCCTTGATTAAGTCCATGTTTATGTTTCCATTTTCATCTGGCAGGTGTTCTGCTGGCACAGCTTCACGGGCCGGTAGAGGTATGTTCGGGTCGCCTCCAAGACGTTCTATGGCCTTGAGCGGAATTTTTCTCAAGGTGGAACCAAATGCGCCAAGCTCTCCACGGGCGATCATTTCATCCGTCATCTTGAGTTGCTTGATAGCACCTTCGAGAGTCCATCCTTCACCACGGGGTCGGCTCTCTTGGTCGCTGGCCTCATGCTGGTAGGATACCTTTTTCTTTTTGTCTCCATACATTCCCTGATACTTGGCACTGACTTTGTTTGTTGCTGAGATCACATCTGCCAAAGAAAACCAGTACGAGCTACGGTGTTTGGCAACGACACCCTTCCACACCTCTCGGCAGGCTTCTCGGTAGACTTCGTGGTTCGGTATCTCTGATGGCATCCTAGAGTTTATGGCTTCGCATATCTCCTTCAGGTACATGCCACCTGCTGTCTCATCTCTCAGCCTGACGTGCGGCTGAAACATGATAGACATTTTTGACGTGAACTCAGATGCGACTTGCATCCGGCTGTCATAGGTCATCTTTTCTTTTGTGTTTTGGGTTTCCATTTTAGTTTCCTTTCCTCATTGATTTTGCCGCCATTGCGGAGAAGTCTATCCCCTCTTTGTTGGGTGGACTTTCTGCCCCCCTAATAACAGAAGAACTATTATTTTTATTCTCTGATATATTAGGTGGGCGTTCTGCCCGTCCTCGCCTGACTGTCTGCCCACCCTTACGTTGGATAGTCATCATGTTGCTTGACTGCCTGCCGCCGACGTTTCTGGTCTCGACAAATAGGTAGCCATCTTTCTTTAGCTCCACCAGCTTGCGCCGCACTGTGCGTTCATTCAGGCCGGTAAGCTCGGCAAGACGCTGTGCGCTGGGCCATGCCTGCCACCGGTCATTGACGTGCTTTGCCACCATCAGCAGCACATACTTTGCTTGTGGGTCTTTTATCGTCTGCTCACAGACCCAGTCCATTGCGGCGTAGCTCATTAGGCTTGCCCCTCCCAGAGCTTGATGAAGTTTGCCACCGGAAGATTTACAACTGGTTCGGTGTCGTACTTGTCCCGCATATTGTTCCGGCCCCCGATGGTGACCTCCGGCAGCGGCGGGTCGAGCTTGATGTAACCGCACTGATCAGTCCACTGCACGACAAACAGAGCGGGTAGGCCGGTGAACTCGGACATCTCCAGAAGGTTTCTGGCCTTGTTAAGGCTGATGAAGACGCTGTCAAAGGCTCCGAAGCGGTGGCTGCGGCAGCGTATCTCGCACATTGCCTTTGCCATGACCCGCTTGCTGTCGCCGGTCTCGGTCAAAAAGAAGTCGGTATAATACTCGTGGGGCATCTTGACAGCACCACAGTTCCACTTCTTCTTAATGCGCTCGACAATCCGAAGCTCACCATCTAGGTCTGATTGGCTTTCATATTTATCTCGCCTCATACCAACCACTCCCGCATGACACTGCAAGCGTCCTCAAGCGTGGTGAAGGTGACCGGCAACATCGCGTTGCCCTCAGTGGGCCAGCTATATTGGTCTGATTGACCGACAGCCCACTCCGAGTTGACCGCATAAATCGGCATCGTGACCCTGATGGGTAGCCGGTTGTATTTCCATATTAAGACCGGTATCATGTTAGACTTGGCAGCGGCGCGATTGCATTGCTCCAGCCAGTCCTTTTGGTACCAGTTCCCCTTAGCGTAATTCTTGCATTCAATGGAGAACGGTTCCAGTTCGATGTCGGCTAAGTCTACCTCTTGGAATTGAGACAAGTTTCGCCGTAGATCTTGCGGAATGACCATGTCACCCATGATTTGCCGCAACTCTGATATTACCTTGCGTTCAAAATTTGCGCCCTTTGCGCGAGCCATTCTGGACATAAAAACACCCTTTCGAAAAATAGTGAGGCGGCAATGTTTTCTTTGCCTCGTCACATAATTGTGCTGTTGGAAATGGTTGCGAGTATTTGAGACTTCTCTCGTCACCCCACGCCAGTATCCAGCCAGTGATTACTACAACCTCAATCAATTTCTGGCACGAAGTCCATTGCTGTGACCTGCCCGTCCGTTGCCTTAGTGATGTATGGGATGCTGCCCCAGTCCGGACGTTGCTTGTCAGCAGCCCAGCGCCAGATGACCGATTGGTCAAAGGCTCTGCCGGTCTTCTCCTCGATGATGCGAGAGAAGGCGTAGGTTGAAATCCCGTTTTCGTTTAAGTAAACTTTTAAGTGCATTGTATTTCTCCTTTTCAATGGCACGACAGTATCATGCTTTTTTAGTTTCCCCAAAGCTCTTTTAGATAATCCTTAAATGCTTTCCAAGCAAGCTGCCGCCGGTGGCGACGACGCATCTTTGCGTCCCATTTGGTTGCGCGTACACTGTCCCAAAGGATGTCCTTGCCGCGTGGGAATGGGTTTTTCTCTTTCATCATGTCCTCCTACAGACTGGTTTGGTTGTAAAATGCGGATGCTATGGCGAGGTGCAATCGGCTGCCCTCTTCTATCACCGCTGGCTTGTCACCCAGACGCTCGATCATTTCGATCTCTCCGTCGGGGTAAATGGTGAGGAGATAAGTCTCCCCACCAAATTCGAATTGCTCCATCATCGTGAAAGCTCCTCTGGTTTCATGCGCTCATAGTCTGCGCGTTTCATTTTGAACCGTACGGTGCCTCGCGCTGTTGACAGGTGAACCCACTTCCGGCCCACAAATGACCACATGCAATGCACACCGCTCAGTTGTGAATGCTCATTATTGAAGTGCATCCGAACATAAACTGCACTCTTGAAGCGAGCGGCCCATGTCTTGCCAAGATGACTTGGCGGCACGAGCTTGAACTTCTTGCGACGCTTGCGTCGGGCCGGTGATAACTTGACCGGTGCCACGCTGCCGCGACGGATGAGAAATTCTGGGTGGCTGATGTTTTCCATTTGTAACTCCCTTTCCTTTTGTTACACTAATAATATAGATGCTTGTCCAGCATTAGTCAAGTGTTTTTTTATGCTGCAATTCTTTTTAGTGCCGATTTGTCGATGTCCATTATGGCTTTGACAATCTTGATGGAGTCCTGCTCGTCGTTTCTCTTGAAAAACTCCAAGACACTCTTGGCGGTTTCAATCTGGCCTTCGATCATCTCGGTGCGTTCTTCATCGGTCAGCGGGTTGTTTTGGTTGTGCCACTCGCAGACCTGCTTTGCGTCTCGCATGGTATACTCCGGATCGAATGTGCCGACAAAGTCGCCATAGCCGCCACGCTCCGTGATGTGCCACTCGGAGAACCTGCCGTACTCCTCGATCAACTCAAGCTCATACCGAGCGCATTGACTGACATACCGGCCTGAGAAAATCCGCTTCCATTTGATTTGGTTTGTCATCTGTAACTCCCTTCTCTCTTTGTTACACCATTATAATACATACTCACCTAGCATTAGTCAAGCACTTTATTTATTTCTTTTATCATTTTTTTCTGCGCTCGATACTGGGCGGAACCGGCACTGCAATAGTGTTTCACCATTGCCTTTTTCTGTTCGCATACCAAGCCTCATCGCAATCTTGGCAAATGACAAGGCGCTGCTCTTCAACCATTTCAAGCTTGGTGTTACGCCCCTGACAGCGCCAGCACCTTTGAGGAAGCTCAATATCTGAAAAGATACCCTCGCGCTCATTCGCTCTCGCTATGCGATCAACGGTGCGCCTGTCGGTCAACATTTCCAAAAGCAAGGCATGAGACTCGGTGGGGATTTGCGCTCCCGACTCATAACGCGGCACGGAAACCTCGCCCATTCTCAGGAATTTAGAAACCTGCCTTTGCGTTGGTTTGCGTCCGTCACTGCGCCGCAGGGCGTGGCGAATTGTTTTCACTCTTTCGGGTGTCATTGTTTGTATCCTCCTATTTGATCTCGAATGCGTGGCTGACCATTTTGCGAGCGCACTTGCTCTCGGCGATGGGTGCAATCTCGTGCTGGTCATAGACGACTTGGTCGATAACGGCGACGATGTGACCGCCGACGCGGATTAAATACCGGCCCTGCTGCTTGCAGTGCATCTCGACAAAGTTCTTGAGCGACATTTTGCGAGGCAGTCTGCCGCGTTCATTGCCCATAGCCTTGGGCATCATGCACTGCCACTTGAGTACCTTGACGCATTGGCTGAGGCGGCTCCGACCCTGCCAGCGTGGGCCGTAGTCGAACTCCTTGCGGAAGATGCCCATGACGGCGCTGGTTTTCCAGTTCATCAGGTTTGCGACTGCTGTCGGGCCGCAGTTTGGTTTGATGCCGCCGCTCAGTGCGCCGAGGTTTGCTTGGTGAATGCTCATCATTTGTAAATCCCTTTCCTTGTTACACTATTATAATACATACTAGACTAGCATTAGTCAAGAGAAAAAAGCACGGGATAACCAAGAAAGTTACCCCGCATTTTTTAGTCCATATCCATCGCCTTGAGATAGTCCTCGCGGCTGTCATATATCACGCCGCCACGGGACAGATACTTTCCATCATATTCTGCGACGGCCCACTTGATGGCCTGCTGTTCATCCTTTGTGATGTAGCTCTGGCCTAGCTCTCTGGGGAACTTGGTGCCATTGACGCGGACTTTGACGCCGGTCTCCAAGTCGCCCTCGGTGTAGTCAATCAATTCGATCTTGTAGCTTTTCATTTGTAACTCCCCTTCTCTTTGTTACATGATTAATATACATACTAAGTTAGCATTAGTCAAGGGGCTTGCAGTACTTTTTTTAGTGGGGTAAAGTTGTAACGGAATCAAGGGGTTTGAGGATATAAAGTATGACTAATAAGGTTGAGGAAAAAAGAGGGCGTCCGGCTTACAAAAATGGAGGCAAGGGAGGAGGCTGGCAGAGGTTGTCTAGTCAGCTTGCATCCACATTTGATAGGGCAATCGAGCTTCACGGGGGTAAGGAAGCGTTGGCTCTGACCTTGTCTGAGGAGATATCTCAGCGTCCCTTAGAGGCGATGCGTCTGCTATCCACCATGATGCCGAAGAATATCCAGCATAACGTCGAGGTAAGCCCATCAGATACTCTCGCTGCTGCCCTAAGCAATGTTCAACTAGCTATATCCAAGCAGAAAGAGCCGGACATCATCGAGGCTGACGTAATAGAGGTCAGTCCAGACGATTCTCCAGCAGAATAGTAATACTAATAGGTTTATAGACCCCCCCCTTCTCTCAGGCGGACGGGGGCAGGTTTAGTTGTACACACATCCAAAACACCCCCCCTCTCTTTCAAGACGGTTAAGGTACCCTAGCCTGTTTTTGATTTTTTTTGTTCTAATTGAGGGTGGGCAGAGAGTCCACCTAAAGATATATTAGATGATTTATTCTTTCTTATATATTAGGTGGGCAGTGTGTCAGGGGGGAGGCGGGCAGAGAGTCCACCCTAAACGGACAGACAGTCCACCCTAACCCTTATACGGCCCGTAAGCCTGCTGCATTGTTGCGTTTGCCTGCATGTGAGGTGATGGCGGTGTATCATCCCATTTCTGCCCGACCCTGCGATTGCGCCAGCACTTGCCCTCCTCAATTTCGATGTCATGCCAAGACCGGATAGACCTCAATATTTTTTTGATTGCCCAGTCCTCGCCCATCTTTTTTGAATAGGCTTTGAACCGGCGCAGGATACTGTTTGTACCCCACGGCTGCGGCCCCTCCTTGAGTGCGTCGCGGATGATCTCTGGCAGGAGGTCGTATGCCTCCATAGATGTATAGCGTGGTTTGTAGTTTACTGCGCGTGTGCGTCCGTTTGCCATTTCGTAACTCCCTTTCCTTTGTTACCCTGCTAATATAGATGCTAGGCAAACATTAGTCAAGAGATATTTTCAAAAAAATAACCCCCCTTGCAGACTGCCCCGACACTGTGGCATAAATACAGAAGAGGAGAAAATGAGATCGGTTGAGCGTACTCCTCCTTGGCGCTCCCGAAGGTGGGGCGGGTTTCCTTTCCCTTTCGTTGCCTGCCCCACCATAAACAAGGAGAGACTATGTCAGAGCCAAAGAGTGTAGAGGAGCTACTCACCGCGATTGCGCTTGACCCCGTGTTATTCGTTGAGTCTATCCTGCAGGCCAGTCCGGAAGAGTGGCAGCGCAAAGCATTGTATGCGGTGCGGGACAATGACCGCGTAGCCATCCGCTCTGGTCACGGTATCGGAAAGACTGCATTTCTTTCATGGTTGATACTCTGGTGGGTATTGACACGCTCACCCAGTCGGATAGCATGTACTGCCAACACTGCTAGTCAGTTGTCAGACATTTTATGGGCAGAGGTCGCAAAGTGGCATCGTCGTATGCCAGAGGGCCTGAAAGAACTAATTGAAGTGAAGTCTGACAAAGTTGAGCTTACGGGACAGGATAGCTTTGCTGTCGCCCGAACTGCACGTCGTGAAACTCCAGAGGCGCTGCAAGGTTTCCACTCAGCCAATATGCTGTTCTTGATTGATGAGGCATCTGGTGTGGACGACATCATCTTCGAGGTCGGAGAGGGTGCGATGTCCACCGAGGGTGCCAAGACTGTCATGACCGGCAACCCGACGCGCACGTCCGGCTACTTCTATGAAGCCTTCAATAAAATGCGCGATAGGTTCTTTACAATGAAGGTCGCATCATCTGATAGTACTCAGGTAAGCGAAACCTTCATGGAAGATATGAAGCTCAAGTATGGCGAAGACAGCAACATCTACAGAGTTCGTGTTCTTGGAGAGTGGCCTGAAGCCGACGACGACGTGGTTATACCACTGCACCTCTTGCAGTCAGCATCCTCGCGAGAGCAGGAAGCAGCAGAAACCACTCCCGTCGTCTGGGGGCTTGACGTGGCACGTTTCGGTACGGACAAAACTGCTCTGTGCAAACGTAAGGGTAATGTCGTAACCGAGCCGATCAAGACGTGGCGCAACAAAGACCTAATGGAAATATGCGGGATTATCCTCAATGAATACGAAACGACCCGCTGGGGTGACCGGCCCGCCGAGATACTTGTTGACAGCATCGGTCTGGGTGCTGGCGTTGTTGACCGTCTCATGGAACTTGATTTACCTGTGCGCGGTATCAACGTCGCTGAATCTCCCGCAATGGGTGACCGATACGGACGCCTGCGAGATGAGTTGTGGTTTCTTGCAAAAGAATGGTTCGAGTCTCGTGACTGCACAATCCCTCTGCAAGAAGAACTGATAGACGACCTGTCTAAGCCGCGCTTTAAGTTTACCTCCAATGGTAAGCTGAAAGTTGAGGGCAAGGACGAGATGAAACGTCGTGGCCTAAACTCGCCTGACCTTGCAGACTCCTTCTGCCTGACCTTTGGCAGCAGAGCCAGCATCGCCAAGTCCGGCAGCGCACATAAATGGAACCGACCAATAAACTATGGCAAATCGGATTGGGTTGTGTAGTGGCCTATATTGAGTTTGAAGAAGATACAGATGACTTTGACATTCTTGTTACCACGCTAGAGGGGCTAAACGAGCTTGGCACTGACTGGGACGACCTGCTTAACTTGACCTTGCTTGCGTCTGCATATTGTGGTCAAATGGCGGAGATTTCGCCTGACGAATACATGGAGATTGTTTCGTCCATCCGCGTTACGGAAGATGGCATTTACGGAGAGGCTTGATGGCTAAGAAGGTTGTAACTACGTTTGAGGTGCGAACACCAGTGCGTCGCCGTCATAAAAAACGTGGTCTGCACATTCGTAAGAAGCTCGGCCCGAAAAGCAATATGAGGATTCGCTAATGGCTATCGTCTATCGTGGTGAGCGTTTTGCTGGTTACAACAAGCCGAAGCGTACCCCCAAGCATCCGAAGAAGAGCCATGCGGTTCTAGCAAAAGAAGGTGACAAGATTCGCCTCATTCGTTTTGGTCAGCAAGGTGTGCGTGGTGCTGGCAAAAATCCAAAGACTGCAAAAGACAAGGCGCGTAAGCGTTCTTATTATGCTCGTCATAACGCACAAGGTAAGCCGACAAGTAAGTTGTCTGCAAAATACTGGTCACATAAGGTCAAGTGGTAGGAGTTAGATATGCCTTACGGAAAAGGAACTTATGGTTCGCAGGTTGGAAGACCTAAGAGTAAAAATAGCAAAAAGAAAAAAGTTGCCAAGAAGACGACGAAGAAGAGGACGGCATAATGGCTAAGGGTATGGCTCATTACTTCCGAGATGGCACTCGTCATAAAGGCGGTATGCACAAGATGTCAAATGGCGAACTGCACAGTGGCGCTCGACACACTGAATCAAGTAAGAAACTTTACCACTTTGGCGACCTTTCAAATACTGCTAAGAAAAAGGCAAGGAAACGGTCATAATGTATGTTACTGTTTACACGCGTAACCGTGCTGCCGAGAAAGCAGCAGCATTGGAAGCGGAGAAGGTAGCTAAGAAGGCTGCACCTAAGAAACGTGGTCGCCCACGCAAACAGAGGACAGAGAAATGATTTGCCCACACTGCGGATACCCCAATCCAAATGGTTATACAGAGCGTTGCAAAGGCTGTCGCAAGCCGCTAAGTGAAGCTCCTGTTGTTAAGGAAAAGCCCAAAGTAGCTAAAGTAGCTAAAACGGCTAAAAAGGCTAAAGTATCTAAGAAAGCATAGTTATGGCTAAAATGGACGACATTGAGTTTCAGGGCATTGTTCGCAATGAGATTGAACAAGCGCTAGGTCACTACGATACGGAGTACTCGCAAGACCGTATCGACGCGATGGACTATTACTTGGGCGAACCGTTTGGAAATGAACAGCCAGACCGGTCTCAGGTTGTAAGCACTGAAGTATCCGACACGATTGAACACGTCATGCCGTCCTTGATGCGTATCTTTACGCAGTCTGAAGAGTATGTGCGTTTCGCACCTCACGGGCCGGAGGATATAGCTGTAGCTGAACAAGCCAGTGATTACTGCAACTGGGTTATCAATAATGATAACCGTGGCTTTGAAATCATGCACAACTGGTTTAAGGATGCGCTTATCCTGAAGACTGGTGTTGTGAAGTTTTACTGGGATGAGAAGACAGATATTGAGACAGAAGAATATGCCGACCTCAATGATGAAGAACTGACCATCATCCTTGCCGACCCAGAGGTTGAGATTGTCGAGCAAGACGAGCGTACTCTCGGTGGGGACATGATTACCCCCGACGGGATGATGATTCCGGCTCCGGTTCTCTATGACATCAAGGTCAGGCGCACCAAGACAGACGGCAAGGTCTGCATTGAGAATGTGCCGCCGGAAGAGTTTTTGATTACGAGCCGCGCCAAGTCTCTTGAGGATGCAGACTTTGTAGCGCATCGCTCGTCAATGTCTGTCAGCGACCTTGTGCAGATGGGTCACAGCCGAGACGAGATTGAGAAATATGCAGGGGTGTCAGATGTCGAAACATCAGAAGAACGTACCAGCCGATTTGAAGACCTCGAAGGCGGCGCTCCTTACGACAGCCTTGACCCGACTATGCGAGATGTTCTCGTTACGGAATGTTATATTCGTTCTGACTATGATGGTGACGGGGTGGCTGAGTTCCGTCGCGTTCTTACAGTAGGCAATGGCTACCACATTCTTGAAAATGAAGAGTGTGATCAGCTTCCATTTGCCATTCTTTCTCCCATCCTGATGCCGCACCGTGCGATTGGTCGCTCGGTTGCAGAGCTTGTGATGGACGTGCAGCTTATCAAGTCTACCCTGATGCGTCAGTTGCTCGACAACATCTACAACACTAACAACTCTCGCGTCGTGGCGGTTGAGGGTCAGGTAAACCTCGATGACCTGCTGACCAACCGTCCGGCAGGTATCATCCGCACACGCACCGCCGGTGCCGTGCAACCCCTGCAAGTTCCAGATGTTTCATCGTCTGTCTTCCCCGCGCTGAACTACATGGACAGCGTTAAGGAGCAGCGAACCGGCATTAGCAAACAGTCAATGGGCTTGGATGCGGACTCATTGCAGTCCACTACCGCCACTGCTGTGGCTGCGATGCAAGCTGCTTCGCAAGGCAAGATTGAGATGATTGCCCGTGTGTTTGCTGAGACAGGTGTGCGAGCCTTGTTCCGTGGCATCCTGCACTTGGTTACGAAGTATCAAAACAAAGAGAAAATCATTCGCCTGCGTAATCAGTTCGTGACAATGGATCCGCGTCAGTGGGACAATATGTACGACGTGCAGATTAACGTAGGTCTTGGCACCGGTCAGCGTGAGCAACAGCTTGCTACCCTGTTCCAGATTGCTGCCAAGCAAGAAGGAATCATGGCGACAATGGGGCCAAACAATCCGATTGTTACGCCCATCCAGTATCGCAATACGCTGTCTAAGATTGCAGAGCTTTCTGGCTTCAAAGATGCCAGCGAGTTCTTCCAAGACCCGCGTAATGCTCCACCGCCTCCACCGCAACAGCAAGGCCCGAATCCGGAAATGCAAATGGAGATGGCTAAGGCCGAACAAGACTTAGCCCTCAAGCGCGAGAAGATGCAACTTGAGTTGCAGTTTGAGCGTGAGAAGATGGCTGCTGAGTTAGACTTGCGCCGTCAAGAGTTGGAGTTTGAGCGTCAGTTGCGTTTGGAGAAGCTGCGCTCAGATATTGAGACATCTGTTAATCTGCCGAGGGTCTAACTATGGCTCTGCCAGAGATGCTGTCATTTGAGGACTTGCAGGACATGCTAAATGTATCTGCACCCACTGGCGTATCTGCACCTCCTGCCATGCCCCAAATAGAGTTTATGGGTGCGCCAACTACAGTCGGTATGCCATCTCTGGTTGATGCCCCCACTATGCCTTTGGGTGATATTTTAGGCAGTCAGATTACATATATTGACCGCCCACAAAACATAACTTACA
>Ga0208667_1000177_pt1 | contig 29688 bp, 29 predicted proteins | sample 11BtaG_FD_184085 | JGI IMG/M metagenome (GOLD analysis project Ga0208667, IMG submission 184085) | Marine viral communities from the Subarctic Pacific Ocean - 11B_ETSP_OMZ_AT15265_CsCl metaG (SPAdes) (version 2) | ecosystem: Environmental > Aquatic > Marine > Oceanic | place: Pacific Ocean... | reverse complement strand
TTAACCGGGAATAAACCGTTACGAATAAATTCAACTGCTTTGTCATCGATATCATTATCGGTTGACTCACACAGTTTCTCTAGCATTTCTACAATCAATGCTTTGACACGATCAGATTGTAAGAATGAAAATAGTAGTGGTCTAATAAGTGTAATCATGGTTCATCAGCGGGTAGTGGTTCGTTGCCTTCGGCTAGCCATTCGAGATATTCTTGATAGTCGGTGTTGGCGGGGTCAAGAGGGATAGTCAAATTAGTCCCAATTTTATTGATACATACCAAATTACCGTATTGATCGTTGATCTGTTTGTAGTTCATAATTCAGCAATTATTTCAAGAAAAGCGTCTGTGGTGTTTGCAAGTAATTGACCTCCAGTTGCAGTAGAGCTACCCCCGGATGCAGAGACGTTAAGAGTAACTGCTGTACTTGAGGCTGCGTTAAAACTTATTGCGGTACAAGTTTGTGTTCCGCCACCTGCAATCCCTTCAGTAGTAAAATGGCTCACTGAAGAAACATCTATACTAGGTTGTGCTCTCATTGTTGTTGGGAGAAAAAGTGTAGGAAAGCATCCAGCGACTGAGCCATTACCTGCAGTTGCCATACGCCCGTTAGTTGTATGCGCTATTACACGCGTATAGTATCTCTGACATTTAGCCAAGGTCTGAGAATAGCTTTCGTGTTCAAAAGGGGTGGCCTTGGAACCAACCTCTAATTGGACGCCGGTGATTTGCCAATAGTCCGCAGTTGAACCACCTAATCCAAGATTACTTGCGTTTCTATTGGTGTTATCAAGCGTGGTCCAATCGTTTTGATTGCTACCGCCAGTGTAAGTAGAACCACTGTTTAACCACATTTCAATTATTAAACCTCTACCATTGTCATTATTAATGACGCCAGATGTATCCGCAGGCAAAGTTATTGTTTTTCTTTCCCACGTATCTGCGGCGTTAATTGTGTATGACGGGTTAATGCACCTATTAGAATTATCAGGTTGCAAAATTGTCACTGTTGCTGCACCAGTTTTATTTGACTTTACATAGAAAGACAAAGTTGCAACTTTTGCTCCAGATGTTCCGTATCCTAGGCGTTGCAGGTTCTGAGCTTCCAGCATTAAATCAATTGCTAGAACACTACCACTACCTGGGGAAGCATTTGCTGTCGTACACTCAAGTTTAAAACTTTTAGAAAAACCATCTGGGGTATCTGTGTCTTGACTATTAGTCCAAGTACCTAATGATGCAATACTACCTCTAAATAAATCAACTGATTGATTAGAAGTACCGCCCGTAGTCACTCCAGTTACTGAGGTAGATCTTTGTGCAACAGCAGCTTCTCCATTAATGAACATATTCCTGTTACTTAACGCCCCCTCAGTTGGCAACTGCAAGCCGTCAAATTGAACATGACCGTCAGTATCAATATCAATACCGCCGTTTGCTGTAGAGGTATTCTCTAAGCGATTTACTTTAATTGTACTCATAATTAACAGGCCATTAGAACGCAAGGTACACAATAACTACCATCAGAATAAGTTTCTGAAACTGTAGTGCTAGTCACCTTGGCAATTGTTTTAGAACGCACGATGTCATCATCCTGCGGTTTTGCGGTTCCATCACCAGCGGACATCAATAGATCACCTCTTGCAACTGTTGTACCTTGGGCGATACGAATAACAAAGTCACCCGTCATTGCGCAAGTGAAGTCGTTGAGGTAGGTGTCATCATCATCGTCCCAACTTTGGAACACACCGGAGACGTCTTTGTCGCCTTCAACGTCGCTAACCTGCATACGGTTTAGCTGTTCGTTGTTTTCTGTTCCAGCGGCGACAGCAAGTGTTTTTACATCACCAACGCTGACACCTTCAGGAAGTTCGTCATCTTCGGTGTAGAGAACTGCATCTTGAGCGTCATAAGACCATTCACACATCTCATCAAGGTTGCTCAACACAGAACCACGAAGGATTTCTGTGCGTTCTACACCGCCTGGAAGTTGTGACCAGCGTGAAAGGTGAGCACCGTTATATGAAACAGTTGAGCCCGAAACAGTGATTGATCCTTCATCTGCACTAGCTTGCCTAAATAATATAATCTGGCCGTCGTCTGTGTTTCTGTTAAAAATAGCACAAGCGCCACCGGCTCTTGTCGCATAAAACAACCCGCCAGAACCTAAGCCAACGCCATTATTATCTGGGTTGTAACCTGTCGACCCAACTGATATTTCTCCCGTTGAGTCGATTCTCAGCCTGCTGGTTGCGGCAGTGAAAAGTTCCATAGTATCATTGGCGTGGTTATATGTAACAATGCCGCGATATGATTCACTTCCACTATCGCCATCAGCAAAATGAATGCTTGAAGAAGTTGTCGAAGTAGCGTCAATAGTTAGACCACAATTACCACTGCTTTGAATTACAAGTTGATTTGCTCCACTGTTAAAACTGCCAGGCGACGCCGTGCCAATCCCGAGTCTGCCCGAGCTGTCAATTTCAACATCACCAAGATCAACTGATCCATCAGCTTCTTTAACAATCACCTCACCAGCCGTTGCTGGCAGTGTTAGCTGTAGATCACTGCCTACAGCTGCAGGAACATCCAGTTCAATCGAACCAGACGTTTCTCCGTTTAATTTAATAGGCATTATTCAGCACCTCCTTCGAGTGCGGTAAGTCTTGCCTCAAGTGAGGCGTTTTGTGTTTCAAGGGTTTCGATACGATCCATTGCTTCTTGCAGAGTTTTAATCGCCATCCAAACCATCTTTTGCTCTTTGACCCCTTTTCTTGTAGTTGTCGGATTTGTTTCAAAAGTAGATAAGACTTGAGGGCTGACTGTTTCAATTTGCTGAGCAATGACGCCGTAACATTTATCTTCAGAATCATCTTGGTCATTAAAATGAAACTGCCTTAATGTCCACCGCTTAAGGTCGCTCCAAGTGCTATCCATGTCAACAATGTTTTTCTTCTCACGTTCGTCAGAAAGATTAACATTACTGCCAGAAAAATTACGAATGCCTCCGTCTACTGAAAGATAATATCTGTAACCATTTCTTGTTGCATTTTCGTTGTAAACATGATTGAGATCGATATTACTTGCTGCGTTAGTGACTACATCTAGAGATGCTCCTCCACCGGCCTTTAGTTTTACGCCCACGCCACCGCCACTGGATCCATCTGTAGTCCCAATTAACAAGTGACCGTCGCCGGAACTTGTAAGCCTCATCCGCTCCGTAGGGCTCGACGCACCATCGGCAGTAGTGGAGAACACTAGGCGTCCGGGATAGTCACCCGATGCTGAAGTCCCATCTGCTTCACATACAATCTGGCTATACACATTTGAGCCATTGTCTGTAAAGAGAATCTTCCCTAGAGGGTCTCCTGAACCGAAAGGCGTAGTGGCTGGTTGATTGCGTCCAAGTTCTAATTGACCCTCAGCAGCTGAGACTCCGGGGCGACCTCTAACAACTACGGTTGAAGAGCCGCTTTCACTAGACGTCCCAACCAACAGCCTGCCATCGCTTTCAACCTTTAACTGCTCCGTCCCACCAGTAACAATACTGACTTCATCTGTTCCAAATTGCAGACCTGTGTCGGTGTCTGTTCCCGTAATACCTGGATTAGCGGCGGTATTAGTTCCGTCAATACGAATAGTCATAATTAAACAATAACCCAAGTAGATCCTGCAGGTACGGTTACTGTGGCACCTGCGTTAATTGTCAATGGTCCTGCACTCATTACATTTCTACCAGTAGTAACCGTGAAGTCTTGAGTAATAGTGTTATCCATTTCTATTGCCCATCGGTCACCACCACCGCCAGTGGCTCCACCACCGACACTGCTCCAAGCAGTACCGTTGAAACCTTCAAACTGGTCAATGTCGTCGTTAAAACGAATCATGCCTGCAACAGGCGTAGCATCACGTTGAGCTTGAGTACCTACAGGTAACTGTGCAGATCCCGTAGCACCCGTTTGGACAACACGATTAGCGATAGCTGCAGTATTAGTAGCAATGTCAGTTGTGTTTGTTGTAACCAGCGGACCAATAGTATTTATGGCTGCAAGATTGGCTCCAATCTGAGTTGCATTGCCAGTGATTAAATTGCCTTGAGTAGCAATGTCTGTGTCATTGGCTGTGAGATTAGTATTGAGAGTGTCAATATCAGTCTGCAACTCTTGCAGTGAAGCCTGGACATTAGTAGATGCTAGGTTGCCATTTGCTGCATTAGTAATATTGGCAGCATCACCAGGGACAAAAGCTGTCACCCAGACAGTACCAATAAATACCCTCATCACATCATTAGTTGTGTTGAAGTAAAGGTCACCTGCTGTCAGTGCATCACCGTCATTATCTGTTGTGGGGTCAACTGCAAATGCACCAAGATAAGTATCGTCAAAGTTATCGAATGCAGCAAGAGCAGCCGCCGCTGATGTGGCAGCAGCCACTGCACTATTATTAGAAGCAACAGCACTATTATTTGAAGCTACTGCTGAGTTAGCAGAGGCAGTCGCACTATTTGCTGCGTTAGTTGCACTAGTAGCTGCGGCAGTGGCCTGTGTAGTGGCTGTAGTTGCCTCATTAGCTGCAGTAGTTGCAGACGTTGCAGCAGCAGTTTCACTGGCAGCAGCAGCTGTCTCACTAGCGGCTGCAGCCGTCTCACTAGCAGCAGCAGCTGTAGCACTGGTTCCTGAGTTGGTTGCCTGTGTAGTAGCAGTAGTAGCACTATTAGCAGCTCCAGTAGCTGACGTTGCAGCGTTTGTCTCAGAGGTAGCGGCTGCAGTTTCAGAAGCCGCAGCTGCCGTTTCAGAAGCCGCTGCTGCATCAACTTGTGCTTGGTGGGTAGTGATTAGACCGTCTACATAAGCTTTGGTGCTGGCATCAGCATCTGCTGTAGGTGTACCTAAGCTTACAATTTTTTGGCTGCCCATATTGAGCTCACCAGACATTGTACCACCTAATGTATTTAGAGCATTGTTTTGAGTTTCCTGTGAAACATATAACGTTTGGTCAAAGTTTGAGTTTAGATCTTCTGCTTTAATAGCTGATCCAGCAAAGAATGTAGCAACAGTATCATCGTTTTTCGTATCTCGGAAGATAATAATGTTGACACCAGAGGCTGGTGCAGTATCGAAGGCAACTGTTGTTGCGTTATCTAATGAAAAATCTGTTGTGACAGTACCGTCTAGGGATGCCTTGACGTCTGTTTGATTGATGTATTCAAATGTAAAAGAATAGTTCGTTGTAGAACCATTACCTGTATATGTAGTTTGTGTAGTTGCCATTAGTAACGATTAGATTGGATAATTCCTTTTAATGCATTCTCTTCATTCAAACCTTTAGTTAAGATACGTTGTTCAATAGCAAGCCTCATGTCAGAATTTAAAGAAGCAAAGGCTGCTTCTTCAGCTCGTTTTTGAGCATCACGTAGCATTACATGAATACCATCGTATTTACTAATAGGTGTTTGATCCGAAGTGACAAGATTAGGTGGTCGTCTAGCTTCTTTTAATTCTTGAATTGTATCTCTTTCTGTAGCAACACCCATAATCTTTGTAATTTCGTTTCTAAAACTACCATTCTTACCCATCTCAGCGTTTAAAGCAGCACGTTCTGGTCCTGTTAATTCGACACCATTACGTGTTTTAAATGCAGAAGATACATCATATTCAATGTCATACAAGAATTTTTCTTCTTTAGTCATTGCGGGATGAATTTTTAAAGGTGAGACATGGTTATAAATACGATGAAACAATCCGTATTGATTAGGAGCTTCACCAGAAACAGGATTAATAACAGTAGGTAATCTATTAGTATTATCAACCATACCAAGATATTGGTTACGATTAGCAATATGTGAAATCAAATCATTATTTAGTTCTTTTAAACTACCGTCAAGTATTCTACCCATACCATTTCTAGCGCCACCTAGAGGACCAAGTGTATTAATTTGACCAGCTAGCCAACGATTAGCTGCATATTTGTTACCACTCATTACTTCTACAAGAGGACGTAAAGCAGAGATACCTGCATCATCTGTTAAAGAAGCACTTAATATAAACATTGCTTTTTCAAACATTTGCTCAGTCATAGTTTCACCAAGCATGTCAAAGTTATCAGCAATGTTAGCAACCATTGCAACCCAATTACTTAAACCAGGTCCAAGTAATTCACTGTATTCAAACCGAACACCATCAGGGCCAACAACAGAACGTGTTTTAAAGTTACTGTTCTTTTGACGTGCTCTATTTAATTGACGGTCAACTGAACCATCACCTGTAGCACTAAACAAACCATCACCAAAGAGTTTATCTTTAAGAGCATTGCCAATTACTATTGAAGTAATAAAACTTCCAATAGCTTTTCTTCCTAGTGTTTTGTTCTTTAAATCAATAAGAGTATTTAGTTTAGCTACTTCATCCATACGGCTAACAGGATGACCACGTTTAGCAAGTAAAGTTTCTACTAGCTCAGGATTAGACATAAAATCTTTGACAGAAGTATATGCTAATTCATTTACATCGCTTTGAAATGACCGTAAAGGTGCCGGTACAAAATCATCTGCAACCCTAACAACGTTCATCATTGTTTTAGGGAATGTCAGGAATGGTGTAAGACCAGGTACAACCTTAATTAAACCGTCTATTTGTTTACTTAAACCTGTATCAAGATTTAAAGCGATGTCTGCTGTATTGTACTTTACAGCTTGATCAGTAATAATACCGTTAGAATCAAACATGCTGTTATATTCAACATCAGCAAGTTCTTTAATTCTAGCTGGTGTAGCAGCTTCACCTAAGCGGTCAAGTTCATCCATAGCACGGAATCTAGCTTGTGCATTAGCCAAAGTAGCTCCAGTCCAAGCATCAAAACCTGTAAAGGTATTAGGAACAAAACGGAAGACAGGATCAGCTGCCATTGCCATTTGTTCGTCATAAAGATCGACTAAATATTTAAAGCCATGATTACCACGAGCAGACTCAGCATCAGCAATCTGACGGTATTGAGCGATCTTTTCTTCTTGTTTAATAATTAAATCAAGACGTGTTTGACCTGCAACAGAGTTAGGGTTTTGTGATGCTTTCATAAACATCTTACCAGCATATGGTAATGCTTTTTTCTGTGTATCAAAGATAGCACTATAAGCCATCCAACCGCGTTGAACTGCTTTTAAATCTTTACGTGATAATGCACCAGCAAAATAAGTAATAGGTTCAGCTACAAGACCACTTAAGTTTCCGTATAAAGCTTTAGAACTTGTAGCTACATCAGACAGAATAGAGTTAAAGTAATTTGATCTTACAGCTTGTACAATAATATTAGGTGAGTCAGGGTTACCATCAAAAAGAAGTCTAGTTTTTGTAAAAGCATGAAGAATCTCGTCATTCATTTTAGCAATAGTATTAATTTTACCATCACTAATTTCATAAAGTTCTAAGAAAGAATCTAAGATATCAGGTCTATTTTCCTGTAGATAACGCCAGCTTTCTGTAAACTTCTCGCTTTCAGTTTGGATAGTACGTAATGCTTGTGGATAAGCTTCTTTAATTTTACCAGCAATTTGCTCAGGTTTTTTACCAATATTTAAAGCACGTTCAGCTAAAGATATAAAACCTTTCTTTTCAGTAGCATAGTACCGTGTAGAACCTACAAGCTGCTGTAAGAAATTAATATTATCAAGAAGTTTTTCTTGTGCATTTTCAACAGAAAGTGAACCTTTATTTAGACGGATACCTTCAGATAGATCTGAAATTTGACCAGCCATAGAAGTAGCAGTATATGCTTGTGCTTTAGCTACATCCATTCCACTATAGTTTTTAACCATTTGGTTGATTGTACTTAAAGCATCAGTATAACCTTCAGCAGTCAATACTTCAGCACCAAACTCATTCTTAGTAATAACTGGATCAAGAATGCGACGCATCTCATCTATACCAACTGTAGGATCAAATAGTTCTAGAACTAGCTTTTCACCTTGCTCTTGGATTTCATCAAAACTAATTGCCCAATCAGCTGCATCTACCCTATAACGGTCAGCGTCTTTCAGTTGTTTAGCAAGACCAACTGTAACTTCTTCTACCCCACCAGGTGTTTCCACACCATACCTAAGGGCAGGTGTACTGATGAAATTACCTAGACGACCATATACTGTACCTTTGTTTGCTGCAATACGTGCTGCGTCAACACTAGCACCAACAATACCAAAATCATCGACTGATCTTAGTCCTGTTTCATTCCATTCGTACAAATCATGCACACCTTTTTTAGGAATGTTAACGTCAGCATTCTTAAATTGGTTGTAATAACCTAGTTCATCAAGATCAGCTTCTTGTTTACGAATATATTCAACAAGCTCTTCAGATGCATTAGCACCTTTTACAGGTCTTGCATCAGCAAGATACTTAACCGCTTGATCAGATTCACCAATAATTGTAGGGGCTTTCCTAAATAAACCTTTTACTTCATCTATAGCAACTTTAGTTTCACCAAGAAATCCAACAAAAGGGATCAATAGCCCAAGTGCTAAATCTTCGTTGATATTTTTTTGACGTTTTACATCAGCACTATCAACATCAAGAGTTGCCCAACTATCAGGAATAAAATCCCATTGCTCAGGTAAAGCTTTTTTTGCTTGACCCAACATATTGTCTTCTGTATACTGATCACTAACAGCACCAACCGCAACACTAGCACCAGCTTCAATACCACGTTGTCCTATGAACTTAACAAAAGCCATCTTGCCAAGTGGATTGTTAATAAGCTTATCTGCTTTAGTTGCAAGACCAGTACCAGCACTTGTTAGACCCATTGTAGGTCCAATAACAGAAGCAATGTTTCTTACTGATTGTGCTATGTTATTTTCATATTTAGTGAGTTTAGGGATACCACCTGTACCGCCATATTGAGCATCTTGGGCAGCACTAACACCTGTCAATGCATTTAAAGTTTCAATACCCCAGTCCATAAGACCTGTAGGTATAGCAGTTAAAATTTCTAGATCTTGTTTATCAAGTTCTGCTGCTTGTGCATCCAGTGCTTCGTAATCAATAGGAGCCGTAGCTTCTTCGAGTTGTGTAGCTTGTTCAGGCGTTGCGCTTCCCGTAGGAGCTGGTGTGGACTGTTCAGGATCTACAACTTGCTGACCTTGATCAGCTTCCACTCTCTGTTGAATTTCTAAAAGTTCTTCTTCAGAAAGTTTACGTTGTAGTTCCTCTTGATCCATCACAAAATCGTCGCCTAAATTAGCGTATTCTGCGGAGTTCATAGTTTAGTTTATGGTTTTAATTGAGAAGCAATGTTTCTTCTTAAACGATCGTAATTAGCATAAGGTGTCATTGATCCACTACCAGCAGGTGCAGGGGACAAGAAATCAATAGAAGCAATGGTTCCGTCAAAACTTTGTACGCTTCCAGTACCACCTTGTTTGCCAATAATTTCACCCGTACCAATTGATTGACCAATTGACTGGCTAGGCTTGCTCGGTAAGTGACCGTAAAGAACATCTACTAATTGTCCAGTCTCAGGATCTATAGATTCAACAACTAAGTAATGTCCGTAGCCACTACCATTTGGGTTAACTTGGTATCCAATATCTTTAACCTGTCCAGATAATACAGCAGGGAAGTTATGGTCTTCAAAGAAAACATCGATACCGGGTTGACCTGTATCATATGTTATAGAAGATACTTGAGGGGAATAGGTATTTAAAGAAGTTTCGTTTCTAAAACTAGATCTTGTAAAATTATTAGTTCGTCCTGTAATTTGAGATAATGCGTTTAATTGTACTCTATTAGAAGGTGAATTAAGTTTAGCTGCTAAGTCAGGGTCTACTGAATCCATCATTTGCACTCTAGGTGAATCTGTTCCTAGTAATGGTTTATTTGTACCGTTGGCTTTGTTGTAGTCAATAACGTCTTGATTGTAAACTTCAGATGGTTTTAAACCATACTTTTTTGCAACACGCAAAACTTCAGATGGAAATAATATTTGTGTTACGTTATTCTTTGATTGATAAATTACAGCATCCATTTCTTGCTCAGAGCCAAGTAAAGAAGGTTGTGAAATTATATCACTTGCAGAAAGATTACGAGAAAGAAGTTTATCCAATTCAAGTAATCTTGTCTTTTGAGCTTTAGGTAATTCTTCAGCTTCTGGGAAAATCATCTGAGATGTACCTGGAATGGTATGAGAGCGAAACCTGTTTTTCTTATCTTCATCTGTTTTAAGTCCTTCTTTAGAAGTCTTTGCTTTCGCTGCTTCATCCATAGTAGCTTGATATGCTAATTGAGGAGAACCTAGTTTTCTTAAATTCTCTTTATAAACTCTATCATATAAAGCTTCTACAAGAAAACTTTGCCCAGTTTTACCATCACCTACTTTAAGACCAACAAGTCTCCGTGTATCACCTGCAAGACCTTCTTTAATTTTTAGGTTAACAGGACCATACATGTTTTCCTCTTGAGAGTTAAACTGTTCTTGTGCATACTTTCTTAGTTTGTCATCACCAATTTGATTGACATAATTTTGGTCAAGGGCAGAGTATTTACGAAGTCTTATAATTTCAAATCTTGTTTCTTCAGACATATTTTTAATAGTATCTGAATAGTGCCTTTTTATATCTTCTGGTACACCTTGGCCATATTGTGCAGCAAACTGTTGCATAGTACGAAAACCAGCTTCTGGATTCTCTGTAATGCTATCAATAATTTGTTGGCGATTAAGATTAACAATACCTTGAAACTCTGCTCGTTGTTGCCGCTGAGCTGCAATCAAAGCTTTATCTCTTTGTTGTTGTCTTGCTGCTTCTAAACCCCTATATTTACCAGGCCATTGCTCAGCATAAGTCTTACCATTACCCATAAGGTCAATGGACATACCCTCACGGTATTGCTCTTCTGTTGCATTCAGCATCATGTTATAGAAAGAGTCATGAGCCTTAATAGGACCATCTATTTTTCTAAGTAAATCAAATGCTGCTGAATAATTTTCAGCTTTACCGCCACTTGCAATATCCGCAGCCTGTTGTCTGAGTTGTTCTAAATAGGCATTTGCCCCTTGTTGTGTAGCTTGTTTAATTCTTAAAGCATTCTGTTCTTCAACTTTAGTTTTACCGACAGCTAAATATAGAGGATCAGTAATACCATAAGTTTCACGCATCATACCAGATAATTGTTTAGTTACCTGTTGTTGAATAATACGTTGTTTTTCAGGATCTTTAAAAGCTTCAATTCCAGAAAATGGTGTACCATCTGCTAGTTGATATTCATTTTCAGTACTCTTTAAAGCTTTACCAAGAATAACATTATAAGATTGTGAATAGATCCTATTCCTTAAAACACGTCGACCCACTGCACCAAGACCAGCAGCATCTGCTAACGCTCTTGTCGTACTGTATAAGGTTCCACCAGAGTTAATTTCATTTTCAATAATCTGAGTAGTTTCTTGAGTAGCACCTTGGGTTAATGCAGAAACATTTTTATTATAATTAGTTAAAGCTTCTTGAGTAATAAGACTGTCACTGATATCCATGCTCATTGCAATATCAGTCTGGTCTTTTAATTGGTTAGCAGTATTTTCTGCTGCCTTTTTCTGTGCTTGAACACTAAAAGCAGAGATGCTTTCTAAAACATTTTGTTGAGCTTGTGAAGTATATTGAGATTGCTGAGCATCACGTTGTGCGATATCTCTAGATTTCTGTACTTCTTGGCTTAAATTTCGTTGTTCAGTTTCGTAGTTTTGTTGAGCTATCTTTTCAGAATAAGCTGTGTCTTCTTTAAGAGCTTGAAGTTCACGATCACGCTGAGCTTTTTCAGCTTCAGCGTTTTGTTTCATACCTTGTACCACACGGTTGGTTTCTTCACGCATCCGTGAAATACCTTCAGTACTTACTTGTACTGGCCTAAACCCTTTACGTTGTGTAGCGGGTTGAAATTGAAGTCTTGCCATAGTTTATTTAAAAAAATTACTCGCATTACTTATCCCAGGAAATCCTGCTGAACCGTTAAACGCACCTAAGGAAGTACCGCCGCCAAAGTTTGCAATATTGTTATTAAACAAATTAGAAGATTGAGCGCCAGGATTAAACCCGTTACCGCCGCCGCCTCCAAATAAACTACTAAAGTCTTGTCCAGAAAGTGCTGAACCAGCTCCTATTAGTCCTTGTAAGAACGGTGCTGATGTGCTTTGTTGTGCGGGTGTAGCTACATAACCGGCTTCAACTTCCATACGAGGTACAAAGATACGTTCCGGTGGTAGTTCTGGTTTAGGATTATAACTCAATCTTTCGGGGAATAGGATTTCAGAAGCTTCAGTATTAAGGTCAGCGAATTGTTTCTGAAGTTCAATATCTTTAATATTACGAGCAGATTGAGCTAAGAAACTATCCATGTTAGCTTTAGATACTTTTTTATTATAATCTGCTTCTGCTTCTGCTTCAGTAACACTATTAGAGATTCGATCTAAATTAAGACCAACACCAAGTTGCTGTAGACTTGCATCAGCACTTAGCTCTAGCATTTTAATTTGAGCTTGTGTTACCTCACCAGTCATCTGCCGTTCTAAGGACATCAGGCCGCGCTGTAAGGCTGCTGTATTAGACTGCTGACGCTTTGCACTAGAGACACCAGCTTGCCCTAAGGAAGACTTTCCTTGCTCTATTAAACCTTCAATTAATGCAGACTCCTTATCCATAGCAGTTTTGCTTCTTGCTTGTTGGATCGTATTTTGAAGAGATGCTAAACCAAGGTTTTTGTTTGTACTGATTTGTAAGGATTTAAGACCTTGTTCTTTTGTAGAGGTTGCAGCTTCAAAATAAGTCTTTTTTAAGTTAGTGAGTGATGTTTCGTTTTGGAACTGCTGTTGAAGAAACATATCATCAATAGCATCTAACTCAGCATCAATAGCTTGAGTACCAGCAAGTGCATTTAAATCTTGTTGTTGATTTGAAATTTGCTGACTTTTTTCGTATAATTTAAGTTGCTTTAGATACTCATAGTCTTGAATCTCTTTGCCGCGTTCCCAAGTTTTTAAATTATTTTTGTGGGAAAACTCACGCTCAGCTTCGTAATTAGCTTTATCTGCTTTATCTAATTGTCTACTATAGTTGTTAGTAGATCTTTGTACTTTCTTAGCAGCTTTGCGTTGGTTTCTAGCCTCTTCTCGGGCTTTTCTATTTTTGTCAGCGGCTGAACTGGCCCCAAAAATTCCACTAACAAGTGAAGTGCCAGCACTAATAAGAGAGCCTGTGATTATTGGATCCATAGTTAAGTCCTTCTATAAAAACGTGGGGAATAGTTACCTTCCCACATCATCGACACCAACGATACAGGAAATGGAAAGTTACTTGTTACTTTAAGTTCAAAATTAGTATTGCGTTGATGGATTGGTATAGTAAATTGATGTTCTGCTGTTACAGGACTACTGTCTGCTAAATAAGTATTAGCATCATTTACATATTCTACATTCTTCCATTCATCAGAACCACCAGCTTTTATTTTAAATAAAACCGGACCTGTTCTACTAACAGAAAATGTAACTCTAGATATAGTTAATGTAGCTGTGTAATCTGATGTTGTAGGATCACGTTTAAAATAAAATTTAGGCATGGTTGCTTCAAAATCATAACCATAACCTACAACGATACCATCAGCATAACTTGTATAATCACCTTGAACTTCAAAGTAACGATAATTTGTAGTGTTCTCAGTACGTTCAGTAGCAGCTAAATAGAAACCAACATCTGCATCAACAGCAGCATCTGTACCTACATCTGCTTCTGGTAAACAAAGAAGCATGATAGCTTCTTTATCTTGGAATGGGGTGAAGGGTACATAGATTTTAGTAATCTTATTGGTTGTATCATACACCACCGCATCAACGTCTGTGGCAGGCTTGACGGGCCTTGTAGCCATGTCTAAGCATGTATTGCCAGTGATGCTAGTAGCACCCACTACAGAGCTTCCTGAGGGGATCTCGTCAAGAATGATTGAACCTATTGTGTATTCATCTTCATGCTGAGATACAACAATTACAGAGTCATTAATAATATCTGCAGTTTGAATAGTACCTGGTAATTCCCACTTAGTCCATGCTTGAAATAAATCTTTCTCACCATTATTATAATATCTATAAAGATATAGGTAAGATGTAGATCTATCAATCAGCATAATGACAGAGTTTTGTGGACTAACTGTTAAATCATCTACAGTATCAGGTATCCATTCAAGTACAATTTTACTGATGTCAATAACAATAGGGCTTTGTTCTACATCACGTAGAGCCATTGTAAACAGTTTACAGTAACCTGGGACTCTACTAATAAAGGCAGAAGTAGTACCAACATCTACAGGTGCAATATCAGTTGCCATCTCATAGTTAGAGAGGGCTCGAATTACAGCAGAATTAGGAGTAAGAATACTAGCATCAGTTGCATACAGTTGGAATTGCTGTCTTGCACTAAACAAAAGAAGTCCTTGTGGGGAAGGTAATACTTCAGACAATTCAACAGGTCTTACACTAGACACACTAAGATCAATTGGATCGGAATCAATTTGTACTAATGCAGACTTAACAAAAAAATTATAAGAATCATTAGCTACACCAAGGATTATATTATCTTCAGATAGAATTCCAAAACGATTACTATAGAAAAAAGTAGCGTTAATACGTGATCCAATAAAAGAAGGAGGAGGACTGGTTAAATCATCACCAGTTAACCTATTCTTATAAGTTATAGGTCCAAAGGTAAACGTAGTAGCACCCGTGTTAGCCAATTCATGTGGCATGGTTGTATTATTTACACCAGGTGAAGCAGTACGAGACACCGCTTCTTTCCAGTAACCGTCTCCTCTAGTGCTGTTATATGCAGAAAATTCTACGTAATAATCATCTTCAGGTTGATCACTGTTAAGGATTTTAACATGATGACCATCATAAGATTGTAGTGATAATTTACTTGCATCTACCACTTCATCTTGAAATGATTCTAACGCATTATTAGCATCACCACCTTTAGCACTAAGAGTAAAAGCTACAGGAGTACCACCAGGAGTACTGTAATTTGTTACTACACCATTAGCTTCGTTTGTACGTTTAATTACAAGACTATTACTATAAGATTCTAAGTACCATTTACCATCAAAGTCTGCATTACCTGCAGTGTGTTGTGCCTGAATTAAAGTTTCAATAGAACCAAGTATATCATGTGTAGCATGTGTTCCGGTAAGGAGTGTATCAAACGTAGCAGAAGATTGAGCAGTAGCTACTGCATCTAACCCTTGAATAGTTGTTGTGTATACAGCAGCGTTGGCAACAGCCAGCAGTTTTAGAGTACCTTCAGAGTTAGCAACAAATGTACCATCTGCCTGCATAGCAGTAGTAACAGTTTTGTTAGTAATAATTGTAGTATCTTGAATGCTACGGAAATGGTAATCGTTCTGTGTAGTACCAGTTAGATACGCAGTACCAGTATTAGTTACAGTACAGAACGTACCATCAGCAGCAGTCCAAACAAAAATATCTGTACCTTTAATACAACCAACATAAGAACCAGCTGCATCACGTTCAATAAAGAACCATGAAGCATCGTCTAATTCAGCCTTAGTAAATGCAGTACCATCAGCTTTCTTTAATACATTAGTATGTTTCATGCCTGGTCTTTTTAACAGACCATAAGTAGGATCGGGGTAACCGTTAACGCATTCAGTTAACTGTCCCAATAATTTTTTGTCATCATTTTGTCGAGATACACCACCAAGAAAGTTTGGTATTAGTTGGGTTACTGCTGGCATTAGCGTTGTAAAGTATGGAACGGTTGATAGCTTTGATAGAAATTACCACCTTTAGGACTACCAAAGAAAGTATAATCTCCTTGGTTACATTCGTATTCTAAAGCTGTAGATTTAGCAATAGCTTCTTTTTGTATTAGTATCTGATATTGATTAGGATCACCAATAATCCTACTAGACACAATTGCTGAGGCTCTTGCGACGATAAAGGCTTGAATGACAGTAGGGATACTAGGCCAATCAAAATACCAAATAACGTCTACATATAAAGTATCGTCAGTCCAAACAAATGAATGAGAAAATTTATCGTAAAGTTTGCCTTCACGATTAATACTATTTCTATTTAAATTTTGTGTGTAAGATGTATTCAAATCCATTTGAAGTATATTGTTAGCAATAACTACTTCATTAGATGCGTCTGGTGTAATTGGGTAATCGGATTCTTTATTAAAAGACCATCCTTCTGATTGTACTTCACGAGACACTTCTCTTAGGGTGTTGAGTGCAATCGCAACGTCCGGGTTGGTTTGTGATTCAACTCTACTTGTAGCAATAGATTGTGTTAAAGTCTGATCGGCTACAGTCTGAGAAATATTAACAGTATAATTATATGTAACAGGACTGGTAGCTGGTGATACTTCCACGCCTGCTACGGCAATAGATGTATTGATAGTCACACCAGGTCCACCAATATAGGTGCCGACTGGAATGTTAGCTACAGCAGTAGTTAGAGTAGTACCAGAAATAGAACCAGTAAAACGTGAAACTTCGTTTAATACAAAAGTTTCATCAGTTGTCAGTGAAGTAACAGGAGCCTGACCAACTGACGCCAGGATCTGATTAACAGCTTGTAGCTCAGTATTGGAGCCAGTAGTAGGAAAAGGCATAGTTTGATAATGAGTATTATTCTCAATAAAGAATTAAAAAAAAGGAGCCTCCGAAGAGACTCCCAATATCATATAAATTAGAATGCGGAAGGCTTGGTAGCAGTACCGGCAAACAGTTCAACAGCAGCAGCTGGATTCAGGTAGTCAGCACCCATGGCCAAACGGCCAAGAATGACATCCGTGGTATTCCATCATTTCTGATGGCACTGACTATATCTTCAACCTTAAAGGTTGTCGGACGCTATTGGTGTATTACGTGACAAGCGTGTCACACCACCTAGTCGATGCACTTTCCTCTCACGCTTGAGAGGCTTAGCTCAGGATTGCCATAGCTTTCGCCTTAGGTTTCCCTGAATTCATCCGAAGTTTATCTAACTGTTACCAATTAGAGGGGCAATGTTATTTACCCTGATAGATAACAGAAACGTCACCACTGGTCACTTGGACCTGAGGAGCGATCGCTTCAACACAACCAGCAGCTTCACGCTGGAAGATCAAACCACAGCTATTAGCAAATTCGGTTTCTTCACCGTACTCGTTGTTGATACCAGTAACATCGTTAGCAGCATCTTCAACAGCTTCAGCTACAAACGAACCGGTGTTACCAGGATCGGTAACGCCAGGGTTAGTAGCAGAACCAGTACCGTACTTAGTACCATACTGAGAGAAGAAAGGAATATTCATGGACTTGAAGATCTTGATACCTGCAATCTCCACGATTCCGTCGCCACCTTGCAGTGCGGAACCTTGGACATCGCGGTTGATCAGACCATTAGAACCAACAGCTTGGATCAAGGAATAGTATTGTCTAGGATTTAGGACCCCGACCCTCCCGTCCTGACTGACTCCCTTTTCGTCCATTGCAGCGGCAGCATCATAGAATGCGTCTACCAAAGCAGAAGAAGAATAAGCATCAGATGCGTTAGTAGTAGTACCAACACGAACCTGAGTACCACCGGGTTCTACATAGTTAGTAGCAGTGATAGGAGAAGCAGCACGTGCACCACGAGTGATAGCACGGAAGATCAAGCGGTCATATTTTTCTGCAAGAGCGTAGCCGATTTTACGGCTGATCTCCGAGCGCAGATCGTAATGAGAAAGAGTCTCATCAAGGTCGTAAACGAAAGCTGAACTAATCAGCAAATCATCAACCGTGATGGTCTTCTCAGCCACAGGAGGTGCACTGTTGGTATCACCCAAAATGCTATTTCCCGGCGTATGGAACTCACTTTTGGTGCGCCCAGTGTAAATAAATTGTAAAGATTTGCCGTTCTTAAGTGTACGCTTCATCACAAGATCGCGAGCGATCGTATTGCGTTGGAAGCCTTTGAACATTTCGCCACTGAACAGTTTAAGATACAGTGCGCGGGTATCTGACCCAAAATTGTCAGCACCCAGCTGAGTCAGCTGAGCGGGGTTAGTAGAAGATTGAAAAGCCATTTAAAAAAGAGAGTAATAACATAGACTCTCAAAGATCTTTGAGTTATTTAATTTGTATTGTGGTCTATCCCACCGTCTAGACGGCAAAGGGTATCCTCGTAAGGGCCGATGCCAATAGTGATGAGGGGAATTGCACCCCTCTGTAAGATCTATCTCACTTGGTGTACTTGACACCGCGATAGCAATAAGTCTTGCTTTGCACAGTAACCTCCTAAGAAGCTCCACAAGCCCCGTTCCATGCTTATGGTGTCATGCGTCCCGAAGGATGAACGGACGTGCTTCTAGCCGACTGTAGGTGCCACCAGGGCAACAGGTGTAGAACTAGATGATGCAAGATCAAGTGGGAAGTTGTGAGCATTACGCTCGTGCATTACTTCCATACCAAGACCAGCGCGGTTCAAGATGTCAGCCCAGGTGTTAAGGACGTGACCATCAGAAGACTGGATGGACTGGTTAAAGTTAAAACCATTCAGGTTAAATGCCATCGTAGACACACCAAGAGCGGTAAACCAAATGCCAACAACAGGCCAAGCGGCAAGGAAGAAGTGAAGACTACGGCTGTTGTTAAAGCTAGCGTACTGGAAAATAAGCCGACCAAAATAGCCGTGCGCTGCAACGATGTTGTACGTCTCTTCTTCTTGTCCAAATTTGTAACCATTGTTATGAGATTCATTTTCTGTTGTTTCACGAACGAGAGAAGATGTGACCAAAGATCCGTGCATAGCTGAGAACAAGCTACCACCAAATACACCAGCAACTCCCAACATGTGGAAGGGGTGCATAAGGATGTTGTGCTCGGCTTGGAACACCAACATATAATTAAAAGTACCGGAAATGCCAAGAGGCATAGCATCTGAAAAAGAACCTTGTCCAAAGGGATAAACAAGGAAGACAGCCGATGCCGCTGCCACGGGTGCGGAGTATGCAACAAAGATCCAAGGCCTCATTCCAAGCCGATAACTAAGTTCCCACTCTCGTCCCATGTAGCTGTAGATACCAATAAGGAAGTGGAAGACGACAAGTTGGAAAGGTCCACCGTTATAGAGCCACTCATCAAGACTTGCAGCTTCCCAGATTGGGTAGAAATGTAGACCGATGGCGTTTGAAGATGGGACGACTGCCCCTGAGATGATGTTGTTTCCATACATGAGAGAGCCAGCAACGGGCTCACGAATTCCGTCGATGTCAACGGGTGGAGCTGCAATGAATGCAACGATGAAGCAAGTTGTAGCAGCGATTAGTGTTGGAACCATAAGGACTCCGAACCAACCAACGTACAATCGGTTGTTAGTACTGGTTACCCAGTCACAGAAGTTGTTCCAAATATTCTTTTGTTGTTGTAGCGCAATTGTAGACGTAGCCATTTAAATAGTAGTGCATGTTTATGAAGCGATTAAGCATCGCCAATGAAGCGATTAAGTAAGACCAATTTAAAGACTTGGCAGTCTAGAGCTAGGGGAGGAATTGCACCTCCCTTATTCTATTTAGCTATTAGAAGCTGTACTTGAGTCCGAGCTTAGTGCCGTAATCATTTACATCATCAAAGGTAGCAGCTACTTCACCATATACGGAGAGGCGTTCTGTTGCTTGAACTGAACCGCCAAGCTTACCAGTCAGTTTAGTTTCTTCTTCACCACCATCAGGTGCAAAGATAGAAGGACCAGCTTGTACATAATAAGAAGCTACATCATTTCCTGATTCATAACCCAGATGGAAATCTGTGACATGACCATTAAAATTAGAGCCACTGAAACCAGCATTGTTCTCAATGTTAGCGTAGGGACCAGCAATTGCAGGAGTAGCAAAGAAAGCTACGGCAGGGAGGATAGCAAAAAATTTCATTGTAGTTTAGTTAAAAAAGAATAGGTGTGTTTTGTACGATTACCATGAACACCCCAGCCTAACCAGTAGTATGCAGCATTCATATAATAAGGAATAGTTTGATGATTAGTTTGAAAAGCATAAAGATCTTTTCTAAACCGCATCTCCTTTATCAAGTAATCTGTTTGACATTTAAGACCACTAGGATCTTCGTTGCGTTCGGCACAGTGGCTGCCAAGACCCTTGTACCGCTCAATAGATGTCCATTGAATCAGACCATACCCACCACGAAGGCAGCGATCGTAAGGAACGATAGCACCACCCTCGCAGATGTTAGGTTTGAAGTTAGACTCTTGCTGGATGTTACCCATAATGACCGCCAGTGCTGTACGGTCTGTCACACCAGCAGAAGTCTGTAGTTGTTCTAGAACGTACTGCTGAGGCGCAGTACATTGTGGGCATTCAATCATTTTTTCTTAGCAGTTTTAGCAGCTCGTTTGAAGTTGGCAGCAGTAGGAGCACCTTTGCTCCCTGGCTTACGCATCTTCTCACCTGAACCTTTTGCGATACGCATTTTCTTTGCGTGGATGTTAGCGTAGAGACCTCGTTTAGCCATTAGGATTTACCACATTTCCATTTACGTAATGCAAGAGCCTTCCGTGTAGGCTTGCCCTTGCTGTCTTTCATTGGACCTTTGACACCACTCATCCTAGCACAGAAAGACTTCTTACGCTTTCCGCCACCAGGTTGTGGTGCCTTTAAATTAGAACCGGTTTCCCGATTATACTTTTCACGACCAGCTTTAGTAAGACCACCAGATCGTGATTTATGTTTACCGATCTTTAGGCTAACGTTCTTAGCCATTATTTTTTAGTGCCTTTTTTTGTTTCTTTCTTAGGTGGCCTACCTTTCTGTGATCCGTAAGTTCCTTTACCTTGTGGCATTACCATACTCCAGGGATAATTTGTCCAGTCAATGCATACGCTCCAAGCGCAGCCATGACACCTAGCATAGCTAGGCGACCATTTAGTTTTTCTGCTTTGTCGTTGTGATTCACAGTGTAAGTTTCGTCAGTGTACATGGTAGGTTCTTTAGCAAAGAGGTTTTGTTGTCCGCGATCGTTGGTGGTAACAGTCATTAGAATTCGATGTCAGAGTTTTGAAGTTTACGGATAACGTCATCCCTGAAAGCAGGGTCATTATCATAACGTGGATCATTCATAGCTTGTACAAGTTCCTGTTGACTACGGAACTGTTCGTTTTGCTGTGCTGCTGAACGCTTACCAGTAAGCAGCTGTCCATCACTACCAACAGAATCATTATACTTATTACTCAATGCTTGTACAGCAAAGTAAATAGAGTTAGCATTGCCGCTAGCCATTACAGAATCATACATCTCAACTTCTTCTTTAGACATGTTATCACCTGCCCAACTAAGCATTGATTTGTATGCTTTCTCACCACCAACCATTTCAAATAGTTGACCAGCTTGTTCTTCAGTAAGTTGATCATCAGAAGGTTCTTCTTCTGATTCTTCTTCTGATGGCTGTTCTTCCTGCTCTACTTCTTCACCGGCTTCAGGTGCATCACTTGGTTCACCGAGTTTCTTTTGTAGTGCAATATAAGCTTGTTCTAATGATGACTGGTCTTTAAATTTACCAGCCAACAGCGGTTGCTCTGCACCCTCAAGAGACTCAGCAACCTGCAAAGAGTCTTGCTCATCAGCATTCATGTCTGGCTGATCAGCAGGTGTATCATTCATCGTAAGTGTTTCAGGCATATTATTGTGGTGGTTGTTGTTGTGCTTCTTGTTGTTGTTGCATAGCTTGCATTTCAGCTTGCTCACGTTTCTGGTCAACAGCTGCCAGTTGTGGTTGTTGCTGTTGTGCCATCATTGCTTGCTGCTGAGCCATAGCTTGTTGCTGTTCACTCTGTTGTTCTTCCATACTCTTCACAAGGTTGAGTACATCGATACCAGAGGCAGCTGCAAGACGTTTGATAACTTCATCAGTATTGATGAACTGACCAATAGCTTCAGGTCCAATAGTTTGTGCAATGATCTGTAGGAATTGACCAAGACTTTCACGATCTTGACCACGACCAAGGGCATTGATACCAGCAACAATAGTTGGCTTAACAATGTCACCTTTAGGTAACCGTGGGATCTGTCCAGTCTTCTGTGCAACAGCAAGTTTGCGGTTAAGATAAGGTACAAGGAACTCGACAGTTAGTAGGGAGAATAGTCCCCCAAGTTGTTGTTCAAGCTCAAGTTGTGTCATCCGAACCTCTTCAGCTGTAGTGCGTTCTGAGTCCCTAACGTTCATAATTAGGAATGCTTCACTCAAACGTTGAGTTAAAGAACCAATCATTTGATAAGCTGTTTGGAAGTCAGCTGTCTTACCAACTTGCACTACACCAATATCATCAGGTCGTCCCTGAATGATAGCACCATTGCCTGCCTTGGCAAGCGTTGATGGTTTGGTTGTGCTGCTTGGTGAGACAGTAAACACTACTTTAGCAGCTGCTGCGCTGCCTTCAACGATGGCTTGTGACAGAGCTTCAAGTGACTTTAGATCACCAAGGAACTCTTCCACTCTACCGCGTCCGTAGACCTCTCCGTCTACGTGGTTAAAGCGTAGCACAAGCCAGGGGTTACTGTCAACAGGTGCTTTACCCATTGACTTGGTAAGGATCTGATCGTATACCTCTTGATGCCATACCCATCGATTATTGTCTAGCGTACAGTGTGTATAAATATCACATTCATCACTTTGTGCTGTTGTGCTATCAGATACATCATTAGTTGGCGCTTCTTTATATTCGGGGTAATTTTTTTTGAGTATTTTTTTCGAGATTGTTTCTTTAGTTACAATTTCTATAACATTACCGTTACCATCTCTATCAATTACATATCGGTTTAAAGGATAGAGCTTAAGTCCATCCTTACCCATAAAGATAAGAGCATTACCAGCTACAACTAAATGCTTTAGTGCTTGGTGAACAACAACACGATCAGTAGAAGCCGCAATGGATTCCATGATAGTGCGTTCAACTTTAGCAAACGACAAGTCAAGTTCTGATCTAATCTCAGGACCAAGTTCTTCTGGAAGATTAATATCATTCACCTGGAGTTTAAAGAAGCTGGTTTGTGGAGGTAGCAATGCAAGCATAAGTTTACTTGCAAGTGTCACCACACCTTTGGCTCCTGTTGATTGCCAGGGAGTAGTAAGTTTAAGAGCACCTTTGGTAAAGTGCTCGTCTTCACGAATAAGATAAGGTAAGGTTAGATCTGCTGCTTGTCTAGCAGAGTTTAGAAACTGGGAACGGTCCGAAGACAATCTGTCATAACGTGATTTAGCAGTCATTAGATGTTAAGTGTTCCAGATTTAATAGAGGCTAATGCATTGGCGGCAGAAGGATTAAACTGACTGCCTATTCGTTTTTTAAAGGCTTTAGTACCGCCACTTTTTTGAGTATTAGATTCTTGTAGTTGTAATTCAGGAGTAGCACCAGCAAGTCTAGCACGTTCCTGATTGGTTGCCATTGTTTGTTGCTGAGTTTTAAAATCTGCGGCTTGGGTAGCCATATCCTTTTGCAAGCCTGAGATCTGTAGACCAAATTGATCTTTTGTACTTTGTAGATTGCTAGCATATAAATTTTGCATAGAACCTAGTTTAGCACCGTAGTCTGCTGAGGCACGATTAAGAGCTGACTGATAATTAGATGCAGCAGTGGAAGCAGAAGTTTGTGAGGCCCTAAGCTGTTTTGTTAAAGCGTCGATCTGACTTGTATATTTACTTGTATCGACCGGAGCTTGGACAGTTACAGTCTTAGGTTTAGCAGCATATTTGGCTGCAAGAGCATTGTAACGTTTGCGCTGCTCATTAATTTCATCCCGATATCCTTGTTTTATACTTTTAAGTTTGGAATAAGAGACTCCCATTAGTTTTCATCCATATAGTTAATGACCCACTCAACAACACTGCGTTGACCAGACCTGTACATAATTTTTTCCATTGTATCTTCAGGGGTAGGGTTTGTTGGTGGAAAGGATTCTTCTAGTGCAGCTAAAAGTCCACGGGAATTCATCCCAAGAACTTCAAGCGTATTGGGGGAGATTGACATTACTATGCTCGAAGAAAGCTGGCATTCTAGCTGATTTAGTTGCGGAAAGTTCTGGGGCTTTGCCCTCATACATTAAGCGATCACTAGAATCAAGCCAAAATTTTTTGTCTAAATATTTATCGGTAGTATTTGTACCTAGGGGCTGCATTACCCAATTGATAGTTGCCTTGCGGAGTTTATCAAGAGAAGGACTGATAGTAAGCCCCAGCTCCCGACAAACAATGCTATTGGCAGCAACGTGAATTTGTTCATCTCTGCTTATATCCGCACTGACTGTACGCATTCCAGCGTCACCATTAAAGCGGAAGAATGGTAAAAGAACGAAGAAAATTGCACGCTCGGCAACCATCGCTTTGAGGATCGTATGATCAGGATGCGTAGTCCAAGCTTCCCTGAGCCGGAGAGCTTCCGATTCAGCTTTTTCATCAACCCCGTAAGCATTGGCAATGTAACCAAGTGCCAGGTCGTGATTTTCCTCATCGGTGATATTTGATTCCAATAACTCCCGCGATAGTTTTGGTACGTCGGCAGCCAATGCATCACGGATAAAATCTCCCACAGGTAGTTCCATATGTCTCAACGCAAGAGCACGGTGTACCGTCTCTTCCGCCCCTGCCTTGCATGATCCGGCAGTTGTCTGGACTGGTGTCCATTTTCTTTTTCTGTTTAGTAGTTTCTCGTAAGGGTTCATTCTTGACAATCACATGTAAGTTCTTCATTTAAAATATCCTCTAAATAATTCTCTACATCTTCTGCATCTAGTGCAGCGTATGCGTCTGATTTATCTTGTGTATCACTCATTACTTGAAGTGAATAATAGAGGCTGGTTTGCGGGGACCGTAGCCACTCTTCCACGAACGCATTGTCGTAGGTCACCATATCGCTCCATGAATTGAAGCTATAACCGTGAAGAAGCCCTGTGCGATTTAGTAGAGTCATGATGCCATCAGCAACACGTTTGTAAGCCTCCCAGCCTACCTCAGAGGCGATCTCTACATCACCATAGTTGTAAGTTTGTACTCCGAAAGTACCCGAGTCGCGATCGACTGTCTGCGAGATAGGTGGAGCGATTTCTGGTGTGCTAGTATAGCCATCCAAATCCACGCTTCGATAACTGCAACTGGCGGTTGGAGCGATAGCAAAGGCTCGAACCATATTATACTCGCGAGCGATTGTGGCTGCTTGGTTAATTCCTGAAGCAATTTGAGAGACAAGTTCATAAGATGCAGATCGAATAGTTTCATTGTTGTTATATTGATCCAACGCTCTTCCAAATTGTTCGTAAGTTACTCCGTACCGCCGTAAGAGATTTGCGAGGCCAAGCATTCCGAGTCCCACCTGTCTATCAATTTCAGGCGGGAGGTATTCTCCAGTATCTCCGACAGCTGTCCTACTATGTAGGCTGCACAATTCGGACATACCTTCAACAAATGCTCGTGGGATGTCGTCGAACTCACAGGCTCCAAGACTGATATGCTGTAATAAACAGGTGCCTCGTGATGGCAGGTATACTTCGAGACAGACGTTACCTCTGATGCGCTTTCCTTCATTGTCATACTTAACTTTATTTAGCCAAATGTCGCCTGATTTGATTCCATGTAGTAGCTCTTCCTTGAACGTACAATCCTGCCACCACTCTTCAGTGATGTTGATACATCGTTTAACCCAAGGTAGTTCGGATCTAGGAGTAGTGATAAAGTCCCTAGCATCAGGATGGGATAAGTCAAGGTGCAGAACAATGGCACCATTTTTATAAATCCCGCCCCGTCGTAGTATTTCATTTAAAGAAGAGTAAATTTTACCAAAACTTACAGGACCTGAAGCAGTAACTCCAGACTCTCTCGTGTAACCTTTAGGGTCAAGTTTAGAGAGATGGATAGCACAACCTGCACCATACCTAAGAGCATGTGAGGCAAACCTCCAGCTGGCCTCAATTCCGTTAGGACCTTCCATTTCATTTTCAACTACAAATACTGTGCAGCTGACGGGTAAGCGATGAGTAGGATCATCGATCCATGATTGAACCCGACCTGTGCGGGAGATATAATTAGACATTGAGTAGATCAGTTAAATTTGGAGGTTTGTAGTTTGGTCCTTTTAAGACCTTACCGTCAGGGCGGTAAATAGGTTGTCCATTTTCATCTAGTTTGGACATGTTTGATTTATGAACGCGATCCATAGCTTCATCTAGATCCCAACCTTCATTAGCAGCAAACTGATAACAAACGTAGACAAGATCACAAAGCTCTTTTAATTGTTCGTGCTTATCTTTTAAATGAAAGGCTTCATGAAACTCTGACCATTCTTCATCGATCAAAGATTTCTGGGTCAGTGTCCCATTCGTCGAATCCAAGATCGAGTAAGCTTCTCGAAATTCTTTTGCCTGACTCAATAGTGTCGTCCCAGTCTGATTGTGTTTTGTCGAGTTCATGTTGTAGATAGTGGATTGCTTTGGCTAAGTCTTTTCGTTTGTCTCCTTTGTATTCACAACGACAAATGTATTTGACAGCATTAGCTTGGAAGAAGCTGAGGTTCTGATTAACGATGAAGTCTCCTACTTCCCAGTTGTTTCCGTAGTGTTCAGGTGATTGGGCCATTGTTTGACTAAGTTAGATACGGTGTTAGCAAGTGCAAAGTTTTGACGTTGTAACGCCATGAACAATGTAATGATGTCTTTTTTATCAGCTTGGGGTAATAGGTCTTCAAGCCTTCTTATCTTGAAGTCCTGTTCCACTGTCAACTCTATAATCGGAGGAGGGGGTAAAAAGGATGGGTTGTTTTGCTCTCCAGTCATAATCATTTGTAGTAAGGATCTTTGCAAGTCTTGCGTTTTGTAGTGCAATGTCTTCACCAAGATCCTTCTCAGCAAAAGCATCAACAACTGCTTTCCAAGTGTAGCCTTTGTCTTCAAACAAAGCAACTGCCCGTTTGATTCCAATGCCGGGAACGCCGGAATAGCCATCGGTTTGGTCACCTGCAAGCGCCTGTATAAGGTGCCAGCGTTGTCCCTCTGCCTCTTCCACATTCACGATTTCATCCATGGTGTAGAGCGTTCCAGGTATCTGTCGCATGTCCTTGTCAGGGCTAACGATAACATTACCAGGATATTTTGTAGCGTAGATACCCATACTATCATCTGCTTCAAGAGTCGGTAGTATTACTACTTCGTACTCATCTTTGAGAGCATTGATAACACGTTTGTATCCACAAGGCTTCTTACGATTACGATGCCCTTTGTAAGCTGGCATGATCTCTTTACGAAAGTTAGAACTATCACTAAAGAAAAGCACAACCTCGGGGACATCCCACATGAACTTGTTTTTAATTTTATTTAGTTCACGTTTGACTGATGCGTATGCTTCACTGAATTTGCTGACAACTAGGATTACATCATCACCAAAGTCAACTTCTGACTCTGCACCGGCACAAGCCTTGTAAACGATGTAGTCTGCGTCAACAAATAACTTCATTTACCTTGGCCTCTATATTTCTTTTTACCTTTGCGTGGCTTACTATGCAAGCCGTTACCTTGACGGGTTTTCTTTGATGTAAACGGGACTACGGTTTGTACTCCCATCATTGATTTACTTCTCATTAGTGGGTTTCACTCCAGTTGTTTCCGATTTTTGCTTCGGCGTCGATTTTGATTCTGAGGTTGTAGTACTCTCCAGCTGCGAGACTGCTAAATACCAAGGATGTTGATAAGTCAGCTGTTTGTTCAGGGGAACACTCGAATTGCAATTCGTCATGTACAAAGGCTAGTTGTGAACAACATAAATTTAATTCTTTAATGTTTTGTTGGTTGATAACCATCCAACGTTTTGCCAGTATGGCGGAGTTACCTTGAAGGCAGTAGTTTAACGCTTTATGCGGGCTATCCACCATAATTTTTCTGCCATCGATAGCTTTGATAAATCCTCTTTCTGAAGCTGTCTTGATAGCCTCCAAGAGTTTATCGAGTCCATCAATCGCATCAATGTAGGCCGCTCTGATTTCCTTACCTTTTTTCTTGGCATTTTTGGATGAAAGAAGTTTGTCATAACTGTGTCCAATTTTTTCATCACCTGCACCGTATAGAAACGCATACGTTACGGTTTTTACAAGCTTTCTAGATATTCCTATCTTGTCAGCATTGACTTGGTGTATATCTCCGTTAAGGAGAATGTCTGCGTATCGTCCGCCATCATACTTGGCAAGGAAATGAGATAACATACGTAACTCAATCCCAGACAAATCAGCTGCGACCATAACTTGACCCGGAGATGGTAAGAAAAGCTCTCTAAATCTTGAGTCACTTGGAACTTGAGCTAAATTTGGATTTCGGTGGGCACATCTAAAAGTAGAAGTGGCGACAGAACAATGATGATGTATCCTACTAGCACTCGTACATAGCTTCAGCCACGCGTTCGCGCCTTCGGATATCATTCCAAGCATCTTCGTTATCGTCAAAATCCGCAGGAATGCAAGGGCAGTCGGGCTCCCTATCTCCTTCAGTATCGGTTCGTCTATGATAGGCTTCCCAGTAGGTGTCTTCTGGGTGGGATTCCAGCCATGAAATGTTTGCAGGATCCATGCTATATGATCTCGTGATGTAGGATTTAGTTCTTTAAGGCGTGTAAGTGGAGCGTCTTTGACATAGCCTTGGGTCCGATTATCTCGCTTAGGAGTAAATACTGGTCCGGCAACGTAAGGATGCCTGTCACGTAGTAGTTGATAAGTTTCTTCAAGCTCTTGTCTGAGAGTTGATGCAAGTTGCCATGCAGAGCGTTCATCAAAGTACCATCCATGTAGTTCTTGTTTGGTAAGGATTTCAGCTGCTTCATGTTCTAGCGTAATCCATTCAGGTATGGTTGAAAGTGGTTCCAAAGTTTTCTTGTGACAGTAACGTCTTGTATCATGTAGTCTTCCATTTCTGGTGACCATTCTTTCCAATCGGTATCTTTACAGTAATCACCTTTAGCTTCGTTAAGGCGATAACCCCAAGCAGCTAGTGAATGCGATCCATAAAGTTTAAGCGGCATACCAGGCCATGTCTTTTGTTTGTCAATCTCGATTAAGTTCGGGTGGTAAAGACGGCTAAGCAAAAGAGTATCCAAGCAATCACCAATACGTCTAAACCATGGATAAAACTTATTGATAATGCTAAGGTCATAATTAATAATGTTATGACCGACAATATAATCAGCGTCTTCGAGTAATTGGATACCGCGTACAATAGGTTCTGTCGCTGGTCTTTCTGTTGCTGACGTAAACGATTGATCATTGAATACCATTGTTTTTTTAACTTCGGTATCGTAAATACAAAGACAGTGGATTTTGGTAGCATCATTTAACAGTCCGTCTGTTTCTAAATCAAATAGTAGCATTCAACGTCCTTGCCATTGATAGGTTTTATCAACAAACTTAGCACGTTTCACTGCCTCCTCAGTAGGAGGATTAGGACGCTTTAGATTAGAAGTCTGTTGTTGCATCGAACTCTGCTGGTGCTGTAGTTTCATTGAATTTACAAGTGGATAAGTTATAGTTTAATCGACAAGCAATGCCTGTTTCCCCAGAGTAGCGATTCTTGAGAACTCTAACAATTGTATCAGAGTGTTTAGTTTCACTCTGTTGATTTCTTTCGAGTCCAATAACTGCATCGCTAAGTT
>Ga0208667_1000176_pt1 | contig 29705 bp, 31 predicted proteins | sample 11BtaG_FD_184085 | JGI IMG/M metagenome (GOLD analysis project Ga0208667, IMG submission 184085) | Marine viral communities from the Subarctic Pacific Ocean - 11B_ETSP_OMZ_AT15265_CsCl metaG (SPAdes) (version 2) | ecosystem: Environmental > Aquatic > Marine > Oceanic | place: Pacific Ocean... | reverse complement strand
AAAGGTTGAGTACTTTATTCATTCCGAAATAGATTCTAAATCCAAAACTAAAGCAATGAAGAAATGGATTAAGGAAGAAAGTGGATGGACTGAAGAAGAAATTAAACTTACAACAATTACACCATTAGATCCTTGGTTACAGATGTCAGGTAAGTATGCTTGGATATTTTATAAGGTAGGATATTTAACAGAAAGTGCGTTAGGATATTTACACGGTAGTAGAAAAGAAGAGTTTTTAAAATTAGGTAAAAAATATTTTAAAGAAACAGAACTTAAGAAAGCAGACAAAGTTTCCAAGAAAGTTGTTAGTATTCAGGAAAGAATGGCGGAACAAGTTTCTGAACTTATTGGTGAATGGGAATATTACATAGATGAGTTTGTTGAAAAAGGTGAAATGGATATTAAATCCTTTGACCCTTACAAAGAAATGCAAATTTATAGAGGCGGTATAATTAAACCTGCACATGCAAAAATAGTTAAAATAAGTATAGAGCCTTATATTGTAGAAGCACAAGAAGTTTTACAATGGAACGATCCTGATATTAAAGAAGGTTATAGTCACTTCACATCTAAAATGCGTAAACAGTATTTAGAATTTTATCAAAAGATAGATACTGCATGTGATACATTTATTGAAACTGGCAAAGCAAAACGCAAACCTCGTAAGCCTAAAGTTAGAAGCAGAGAACAAATGGTTTCTAAAATGAAGTATCAAATTAATGATTCTGATTTAGGAATAGCAAGTATCAATCCAGCAGAGATCGTAGATGCTACAGAAGTTTGGGTGTATAATACTAAGACTCGTAAAATAGGTGTATATAAGAAAGGTGATCTAACATCAGGATTAACAGTTAGAGGTACTTCCATATACGATTATGAGGCAGGTGAAAGTGTACAGAAGACATTAAGAAAACCCGCAGTACAATTAAAAGAATTTAAGGGTGCCGCAAAAACTAAAATGAACAATGCTTTTAGTAGCATTAAAGCAACAGAAATAAAACTATCAGGGCGTGTGAGCGATACAATTATCATTCTAAAAGCATTTTAATACAAATTTAGATAAATAGTAGTATGGCACAAGATCAAATAGGATATAAAAGTCGAGAAGAACTTATTAAAGAGTTACAACTTCGTTTGGCTGACGGCATGGTTGATGTTGAATTAGACAGAGAACATTATGACGTTGCTATAGATAAAGCAGTTGGTATTTATAGACAGTTAAGTTCTGGTTCAGTAGAAGAAAGTATCATATTTTTTAATACAGAAAAAGATGTAACTGAATATATTTTACCTGATGAAGTCATGGAAGTAAGAAGAATGTATCGTAGAGGTATTGGTACTAATAGTGGCGGTACAAACTTTGATCCTTTTGATGTTGCATTCAACAATATGTATATGCTACAAGCAGGACAAATTGGTGGATTAGCAGTATTTGATGCCTTCTCACAATATAAAGAAACTTTAGGTCGTGTATTTGGTAGCGAATACAACTTCCTTTGGAATAGAAATACTAAACAACTTAAAATTTTAAGAAACGTAAGACACGAAGAAGAAATTGCGGTTGGTGTGTATAATTTTATTCCTGAAAGTATTTTGCTAAGAGATGTCTATTCCAGCAATTGGTTAGGTTCTTATTCTCTAGCAATGAGTAAAATGATGTTAGGTGAAGCAAGAAGTAAATATGCTTCCGGTCTTCCAGGAGCAGGAGGAGCCATACAATTAAATGGTGATGCTCTTAAGAATGAAGCCTTAACAGAAATGCAAACACTAAAAGATAGTGTACATAATTATGAAGAGGGTAATACCCCTCTAGGATTTGTAATAGGATAATGCTAATAGGAATAACCGGTTTTATAGGCAGTGGCAAAGATACAGTAGCCAATATGTTTGTAGAACGTGGTTGTGTCCATGATAGTTTCGCCGCTCCACTAAAAGATGTTTGCTCCAGTATTTTTGGTTGGGATAGATCAATGCTGGAAGGTGATACTGTTGAAAGCAGAGATTTCAGAGAAACACCAGATATGTTTTGGACTAAAAAATTAGGCGTCCCAAACTTTACTCCTAGATTAGCATTACAACTTTTAGGTACAGAAGTACTTAGAAATCACTTTGATGAAAACATTTGGTTAAACAGTTTAGAATACAGAATAAGAAAACAAATAGAAAATGCACCATGCACAGTTATTAGTGATGCTCGTTTCAGAAATGAATTAGATTTAATTAAAAATATGGGCGGAGTTGTTATTTGGGTGCAACGTGGAGAACTACCTGAATGGTTTGAAACAGCAAAGACGGCACACGAAAACGTTGTAAGCAGAAAGATAATGCAGACAAAATACAGAGACATTCATGAGAGTGAGTGGAATTGGGCAGGCTACCCAGTTGATTACGTTATTAATAATAATGGTACCCTCGAAGACCTAGCCCACCAAGTTGAAGAAATACGAGACTGGAAAACAGGCGAATTTAAAGATACCCTACACATTGTATAATACCTGCTAATACCTAGCAATTCCGTAAATACAGTATAATTCATTATTTTGATAAATAAAGGTAATACGACAGTATTGTACAATACATAATAGGAGAATAAAATGGCAACATTATCATCACCTGGAGTAAGTGTAACGGTATCAGACGAGAGTTTTTATGCTCCTGCTGGTGCTGGAAGTGTACCTTTAATCGTTATTGCTACGGCACAGGACAAAACAAGTCCAGACGGTTCAGGTATATCAGCATATACAACTTCAGCAACAGCCGGAAAACTTTATCAAGTTTCCAGCCAAAGAGAGTTACTACAAAATTATGGTAATCCAGAATTTAAATCAAGCGGGTTAACACAATTACACGGTAGCGAACAGAATGAATACGGTCTTTTATCAGCATATAGTTTCTTAGGTATAGCCAATAGTGCATACGTTTTAAGAGCAGACGTTGATTTAAATGACTTAACACCATCTGCAACTGCACCTACATCTAAACCTGCTAACGGTAGTTACTGGTTAGATACATCAACATCAGTAATTGGTGTTAAAAAATGGGACGGTTCTGCATGGGTAAAACAAACAGTCAAAGTTCCAGCAAGTACAGATCTTACTACTGGAGATAAACCAAAACCATCATACGGTATGAAAGATGACTATGCAGTTGTATATTTTACAACAGCAGGTGCTACAAAGGCAGACATTAAAGTTTACCAAAAAACTAATGACACTACTTGGGACGTAATTGGTGATTCAGGTTGGGGAACTAGAACTTCTTCAGCAGATTTCCAAATAGGTGATCACAGTGATTTACCATCCACAAGACAAGGTGGTGGTTCACTAGTAGCAGGTGATGTATTCTTACAACAGAATTCATTAAGTAACGGTACAGATTTTAAAGTTAAACTATACAATAGCAACACTGGTCTATTTACAGACCAAACTGTATATGCAAGAAAAAGCATGTCAGATGCATATGGTACTAGTTTTCATGGTCCTAGCCCAGTTGCTGGAGACTTATTTGTAGATGTTGCAGGAGTTGGACAAAACAACGACTATGCATGGTTTACACCTAAAAGACATAACGGTAATAGCAGTATTAGTGCAGAAAGTACAGCGGCATTAGACGGTTCTGAAGTTGTTATTTCAGCACATGCGACTAAAGTTAGTATGATTATGAATATTGATGACGGTGCAAATGTAAATGTAACATTTACTACTGACACTGATTCAAACGGTAATGCAAGTGTTGATGACATGGTTATTGATATTAATACAGCACTAGCGGCGGCTGGAACGTCAACTAACTCTTCAAATGTTATTGCTTCTAATAATAGTGGTAAATTAAACATTTATAATAGCGATGGTAAAGATATTTTGCTTATGGCAGGTAATGTTTCAGGATTTGGTCCTGCACAACTTAACCTAACAGCAGATGTTCCTTACAGTAACTTTGAAGCATTAAGTTTCACAGCAAAAGCAACAGAATTAACTGGTGACTTAGCAGACGGAATGCTATGGTATGACGCAACTGTAAGTACAAGCACAGTTGATATTCTTTATAATAATGCAGGTTCTTGGGCAACTTATACAGGTGATGTACAAGTTACTTCTACACAACCTACAAAACAAGCAGACGGTACTAGTTTACAGGCTAATGATTTATGGATTGACGGTAGTGATTTAGAAAACTATCCTAAAATTTACAAATATAGTTCTGCAAATGAATGGGTATTAGTTGACAATGCAGATCAACTTACACCAGCAGGTATTGTATTTGGAGACTTTAGAGCATCTAAAAATACTGCACTTATTAGTGAAGCAAATGGCCTTCCATCACCTACACTATATCCAAGTAACATCTTAGCATGGAACAAAATGGCAAGTGGCGGTAATGTTAAGAAATACGATAGTGCTTCTGGATTATGGAAAGACTTCAGCGGTAATAAAGCAGATGGCTCACCTCACATGTTGAGAAAGGCACAGAGAAAAGTTGTTGTTACATCACTTCAAGCGGCTCTTACTGCAAACCAAGATATCAGAAACGAAACAAACCGTTTCAATATTGTAGCAGTTCCAGGATATCCTGAACTAGCAGATGAGATGATATCACTTGGTACAGATCGTAAGAACACCGTATTTAGTGTTATAGATGCACCATTAAGATTGGCCGCAGACGCAACAAGTACTTCAAACTGGATTAATAATAATGCAGTTACAACTGAAAATGGAGAAGACGGTTTAGTTACTAATTCACCATATGCGGCTGTTTACTATCCACATGGTTTAGCAAGTAACCTAGACGGTTCAAGTGTTATGGTTCCTGCTTCACATATGGCATTAAGAACATTAGCATTTAACGATCAGGTGGCTTTCCCATGGTTTGCACCAGCAGGATTCCAAAGAGGATTAGTAAGTAATGCTTCTGGAACAGGTTATCTTGACGCAACATCTAGCGAATTTGTAGCAGTTGCTTTAAGTGAAGGACAAAGAGATAGTCTTTACACTAATAAGATTAACCCTATTGGAAACTTCCCAGGCAGAGGAATTGCAGTATTTGGTCAAAAGACTTTAAACTCAGTTTCAAGTGCATTGGATAGAGTAAATGTTGCTAGACTTGTTGTTTATCTACGTGAACAGTTAGACGACGCAGTTAAGCCATTCTTGTTTGAACCAAACGATGAAGTAACAAGATCAAATGCTAAAGTAGTTGTTGATAGACTACTTGGTGAACTTGTTTCTCAACGTGGATTGTTTGACTTTGTTACAGTTTGTGACACAACAAACAATACAGCGGCAAGAATAGATAGAAACGAATTGCATATTGACGTGGCGATACAGCCTGTTAAAGCAGTTGAGTTTATATACATTCCAATTAGAATCCAAAATACATTGGGACAAACAGGTTAAGTTATACTTTAACTAATTAAAAGGGCAGGTTTTCTGCCCTTTTTTGTGAATAAATTATATACGCAGTTAACCTTTTTTGGCTCAAAGTGATAAATATTCGTATATAAAAGTTCGTTAGGAGAACAATATGGCAGTATCAAGTGCAACAACAGAAACTAAAAGCAAATTTGGTGTTCCAGTAACAGGTAATACCGGTTCAGGCGTTTTAATGCCTAAACTAAAATATAGATTTAGAGTTAGTTTTTTAAACAATTTTGGTGGAAGTGCTGAAACTAAAGTTTTAACACAAAACATCCAATCAGTATCTAGACCTAAGATCTCTTATGAAGAGCAGGTAATAGATAGTTATAACTCAAAAATTTATGTACAAGGTAAACATACTTGGGAACAAATTAATGTTACTATTCGTGATGATATCACTAACCAAGTAGCAAAACAAGTTGGTGCTCAGGTGCAAAGACAGTTAAATCATTTCCAACAATCAACACCAGCCTCTGGTAGTGACTATAAATTTGACATGCAGGTAGAAATACTTGACGGTGTTAATGCAGGTGCTACTGAAGTTTGGTTCCTTGAAGGATGTTTTTTAACTAACGTTGATTACAGTGAAACGGATTATAGTGCGAGTGACGCCGTACAGATTACTCTACAGGTTAGATACGATAATGCAATCCACTTTGAAGGTGATAATGACATTAACGGTAGAACTGTAAGTGGTAACCCATTCCCAGAAACAGTGAGCACAGGCACAGGAACATTAGGTTAAGGAGTAATCCTTAATGGAGTTTTTCAAATCAGGTAATAATCGGAAGTTCTTTCTTAAGGACTTCCGTAATGCCGAACATTACAAACCTGACATTGCTCCACCAAGACAGCAATTTCAGGGATATGTAAATTTCATTATTAATAGAAGACTTATTTCCATGATGGAAGATACTTCTTCTTTTAGAACAAGAATTTCTTCTCTTGTTAGAACGGCAACATTGCCTGAGGTAACGTTTGCTACAGAAACTAAAAATTCATTTAATCGTAAGAAAATTATACAGATTGGAGTAGATCATAGTCCAATTAGTATTACGGTTATGGATACAGTACAAAATGAATGGTTAACATTATTCATGAAATACTACTCATATCATTATATGAATCCAAGAAATAAATTTGATGGTGAGACACGAGACACTTCTTTCATGGGTGGTGACACACATGGAGGATATCAAGCAGGAAACTTTGGACGTCAAGGCGAAACTAATGGTAAAGGCTACCAATGGAGTAGTAATGATTTTGGATTAGATTTAGGTGTTACCAAAAACTTTTTTGAAAGAATAGACTTAATTTTATATCATGGGGATAAAGGTGTTCAATATTCTATGTTCAACCCTATGATGAAAGGATTTTCAGGAAGTAGTCTAGATTACTCCTCTAGTGAACTAATGGATTTTAAAATAGACTTTGAATATGAAAACTTTACTACAACTAATGTATATAATTTTTCTTTAGGTGAACAAGATTTAGCAAGGTTTGAAAATATGGCAGGTGCTAAATTACCTGGAATGGGAACAATTAAAAAACCAGTTGCTTTAGATACTACAAATATAAGTATTTTAAATGGAAAAGATGGAGACGGAAGATCTAGAACACAACAGCCTAAAACAGGCGGAAAAGAAACAGGCGTAGACAGTTACATGAATACTGATAAAATGTTTGATGATAGCAGTATACTAGTATCAGAATTAGAAGAAGGGTCCAAAACTAACAAAATTTATACACCGGTCAAGAAAGCAAAAAATAGTGGTAAAACAGCATGGGATAGTGCTAACAGTTGGTTAGAAGAATCTCCTTTTGGTAGAATAATTGATAGAGGACTATCTGCTGTAATAAATGGCCAAGACACATCTGATATCTTAAAACAAGCATTAACAGATGAATTTAATTATGCAATAACTAATGATTCAGATGATCGAGATATTTTTAATAATGTTGTACCTGGCAGTGAAAGTGATAAACAAAATGAGGCTGGTGAGTCTAATGAAACAACAGAAACTAATAATTCAAATGGTGATAGTAATTCACCCTATATAAATATAAGTTTTTAATATGAGTACGTCATTATATAATACATTTGGAAATGAAATAGAATATAAAGTATTACAATCAACGTTGACTACATTTTTAGAAAATGCAACTATTAAGTTTCCTTTACCTCAAGCAAGTTCTCAAATATTAGGTGATTTTTCTAGTAACTCAGCACAAACTTTAAATGGTCCATTATTAGAACAAATATTTTTAAGATTGCAAAAATTAGGTTTTAAGACTGCCAATGCTAAGGCATTATCAGTTGTTCTTATAAAAGTTGCAGAACAACAAAATATGAATCCAATGGATTTCTTTAGTATAAATGAAAACACTTTAAATATAACAAAACAAGCCTATGATGCCATTAATGAATTAAGACCCAATGGTAACAGAGTAAACTTAGTTACACCTAAAAATAATTCTAAAAGTCCAGTAAGTAAACTTTTAAAGTCATAACATGGCCAAATATCAACAAGGCTTATATGAAGTTGCAAATACCTCAAAGTTTGTAGGCTCCAAACCACCTAAATACAGAAGCAGTTGGGAGTTGGCATTCATGCGTATGTGCGATAGTCATCCTAATATACTTAAATGGGCAAGTGAAAATGTAAAGATTCCTTATAGAAGTCCTGTTGATGGCAAGTATCACAACTATGTTCCAGACTTTATGATACAGTATCAAGACAAAGATGGTACAGAACATGTAGAACTAATAGAGATTAAACCTGCTAATCAAACTACATTAGAGAATGCTCGTAGCAGAGGACAAGCCATACAAACGCATATAAACGCCGCTAAGTGGACTGCGGCACAAGAATGGTGTAAACGCAAAGGTATACGTTTTAAAGTTATCAACGAAGATCAAATATTCTCTAACAAAAAACCTCGTAATAAAAAACAACGTATTGCTAAGAAAAGAGTCAAATGAAAATATTTGAAATAGCAAAATCAATTGACCATAGGTACATTATAAGAAAAATAATGATAGATAAAAAATGGCCAGCAGAACTTGTAAAAGAAATAGAAGATGAATGGATTATGAAAGATCCCACAGCAGGTAAAGATGCCGTACAAACTATAACTAATTTAAAATTAATTAGCCCAACACCAGTAAAAATGCCTGTAGAAACATTATTAAAGCATAAAAATAATCTACTTCAAATGAAAAATTTACCTCAGGACATACTAGATAAAATAAAACAAAATCATCCGAATTCTCAAATACCTAATTCTGTAAATAAAAACTTTGAAAAAAATCCTAAACGATATGATCAATATTCTAAAATGGACCCTTCTACAGCAAAGCCTAGTGTAATGGTAGATGGCGCAATAGATTACGGTGTAGGCAGATTCACAGCCGCATTAGTAAGAGGCGACCAGCACTTGAACGTTTGGCAATTACAATCCAATAAATAGTAGTATGACTAAAAAACTAGAAGAAGAGTTTAATCTGCCCCCTTTAGAAGAAGTTACTAAAACAGAAATAGAGGAAGTTCCTAGTGTGGAAGAAACACAGGAAATAATAGAAGAGACGCAAAATGCTCTGTCGGTAAGTGATAAAATAAATTTAGCATTTAAAGAAATTAAGGGTTTAGAAGATCACGAAGGTGAAATGAATGACATAGCCAAAAAGGCTATAGAAAGTTATGAGCAACTAATGAGTTTAGGTATGAATGTTAGTGATATGGCGGCTGGTAAAGTATTTGCAGAAGCAAGTAACATGTTAAAGATTGCCTTAGATGCCAGTGATGCTAAAACAAAAGCAAAGTTACAACAAATAGACTTAATGCTTAAGAAAGCAAGAATAGATAAGTTTGATAATAAGGGTACAGAAACTGAAGCCGTTCAAGCAACTGTATTTGATAGAAACGATCTATTAAAAATAATTAAAGGCGAAAATTAAGGCCTTACCCATTCTCCATTTTTAAAAACTACAAGTTCACCGTATTGATCTAAAGTGTATTCTCCTTCTGTAGGATGTTGAGGTTCTTTTACTTTTATTTTTGACATGCAATTATTTAGCAAAAATATCTGTATTCTGATAAATAAGTGTAACAACGAAGTTTAAACGGAGTTTAAATATGAAACTTAAAGACTATATAACAGAATCATTCAACAAAGAGTACGGCTACAGAGTAAAGTTTGCCGCTGATTGTGGTTCTGAACAAATGGACATGTTAGAAAAATGTCTAGACAAATATAACCTTGTCAGTGCTACACCATTTAAAAGAACACCTATAGAAGAGAATCCAAAAGAATTTTATAGAGCAAAAGGTACACAATGTACATCAGAGGTATGTAGTACAGATATTATTTTAAAGTACCCAGTCAACGAAAGAATATTAGAAGTATGGTTGGCTGTTAATTTAGGTATGGATCACGAAAGAGTCCTTGCTTATGGTGTTAAAGATCCTAGAAGAATAGAATCTGAAATGGCAGAACTTAGAGCAAAAGAAGATGTAGACAGACAAGTTTCAGAAGAAGATGCACTACTCAACGATGAAAGTATGGAACATTACGAAAATGAAAATGCAGATGTTGATTTTAAAGCAAACTTCTTTGGTGAAGAATATAATAAAAAGTTTTTAGAGGAATTAGCAAAAATTAAAGCAGAGAAAGGCGCAGACTATTTCCGTAACTATCCTAGTAAAGACGAATTAATGGGCGATGACTTAGCAGAACTAGGTGCTCAAATACACGGATTACCGAATATGGGTAGAGGTACAGAATCAAGTAAAACTGTTGATGTTATTTCTCAAAGTAGTAAGAGGTCGTAACAATGTCAGATAAGAAAATTATAGAGGCTGAACCAGTAATGAAGACTACTGATATAAGTAGAATTAGAACATTAGGCGGAGCAGAAATGGCTGGCCTAATTACTAGTAGATTACAAAGTGCTAGAACTCATTTACAGCAAGGTAAGGCACTACCAGCCGCAGAATCAGAACAAATAGAAATATTACTAGGTCTTTTAGACCCAATGATTCAAGCAGGACATTTACCTAAGTTAATACAGTTGAATAAAATATCAAGTAAAGTAGTAGCCGATAAACAAGCATCAATGCAAAAAGATCTTGATGTACCTGCATGGCAAAGACAAGGTAAAACAAGATCAGATATGGGCATTAATGATCCTGATGGTGGTAAAATACCAGGGCCTAACGAAATTGCTTCCGGACAAATAGAATCTATAGAAGAAGAACTGTCTAGAGAGGCTGTGCAAAAAATGGTAGGAGATGATACTGCATTAACACAAAAGGTAATGATGGCTTACGGTATGATGAAGAAAGGAGAAGGAATTCCACCTTCACATGCACAACCGTTTTTTCAGTTCATTAAACCTGTTCTAGATAGTTTAACTGGTTCAGATGCAGTTGATAGTATATCAAGACATAAAGAAAAATTTGCACAAGATGTAGAACCAGAAGTAGAACCACAAGAACCACAACAACCTGATCAACCTGATCAAGGTCCTGAAGATGTAGGACAGCAAAAAACACATAAAGATTTAGGACAAGTTAGAGTTATTAATTCTACTATGCCTAAAGCAGATGATGAGGCTATTGTTCAAACAGATGATGGAAAAGTAGTAAAAGTCAAACTAGCAGATATAGAAGAAGGTATGGAAATAGAAGCAATTAATTTAGACGAATTAAAAATGTTAGCAGGACTTTCAGAAGCAATGAGTGATGCTTATGGTGATGCAGATTCCCCTGAACATGTTGAAGGTTCAGTAGAATTTAAGCAACATAAAAATACTGATAAAGGTTCTGTAAGTATAGAAGCAAGTGGCGATGATATGCAAGAACTTGCAAAAGTACTTAAAATGGCAGGACTTACTTTACCACAAGACATGTATAAAGATGAACCAGAAGCAGACGACGAACCAGAAGCACATGATGAACCTGAAGTACAAGTAGTAGAGCCTGATAGTGATGAAGAATCACCATGTGGCACTAGCGATGCAGACGCTTCATACTCAACAGATAAAGAAGTTTTAGTAAACTACATCAAAGATAAATTAGCAAAACGACTTTCATAAATTCATGTTTACCGATCTATATGTAGACGGAACAAGTTATGCCTCAGGATGGGGTAAAGGTCACGAAAGAAGTCTATTTAAAACAACAGATACCTATTCTTGGGTAGATGAATTTGCAAATTTAACTAATTGTAATAATTTATGGAATCATTCCTTAGTTGCCAAACCTTGCGACATGCAAGTATTCGATATACAAAATTTCTGTAATCAGTATTATAATAAATTCAAAACATTTGATAGACTATTTGTTGTCGCAGAGTATTCTTATATTACATATAGAAGTATAGGAACAGTTAAGGCAAGAGACGGTATATTTAAAAATCAAGATATTACTCCTGTTGTTATGGCAAAAGGAACAGAAGTTAATAATAACGAAACAGGTGGCTTTGGATATATGATTTCTTACGTTAGGAAAAGTACTGATTATCTAGACATACAAGAACCTTTGTTTGTAAGTGTACCTGAAGAACATATTGATGCGGATGATGTAAAAAAAGTTAAGGAATTTGCAACACAATGGCTTCTCACACGATTTACAAATTATGTAGAGCATTTAGAATATATGTATAAAAATCTTTCCCTAATAAAAAATTTTTTAATCAAACGAAATATTCCTTTTTTAATATATTCTGCCGCTGTATCTGATGATGCTCCAGAAAAACCCTTCATAGATCAAACTTTAAGATCATTAACAAAAGATAAAAGAGTTATTCCTTTAAGTGCCTTTTCAGGTAAAGCCATCTCTAAAAAATATTCTATTGAAGAATATACAGTACATCCTGATAAATTAGGGCATATGGCTATAGCTCAACATCTATATGACTGGATATTAAAACATAATCTACACAAAAAACCAAATCCAAGTATAATTACTGTATAAATAGTAATATGGCACGAGGAACAGCAGATACCAGTCTGGTTAAACAAGGCTATAGCAAGGTCGCATATACCCCAGATACTATTCAAGATTTCAAAAATTGTGCAGATCCTGTGGGTGGCCCTCTGTATTTTATGACTAATCATGTAAAAATACAACATCCTACAAAAGGTGGTATAGATTTTGACCCTTTTAAATATCAGTTAGATCTAATAGAAAACTATAATAATTACAGATACAGTATAAACATGCTGGGTAGACAGATGGGTAAAACTACTGTAGCCGCAGGATACTTGCTGTGGTATGCTATGTTTAAGCCTGATAGTACAATATTAGTTGCGGCTCACAAACAAGCAGGTGCTCAGGAAATTATGCAACGTATTAGATACGCATACGAAAGTGTACCAGATCATATTAGAGCCGGTGTAACAGAATACAATAAAGGTTCTATGTCGTTTGATAATGGAAGTAGAATAGTAGCAAGTACAACAACAGAAAATACTGGTAGGGGTATGTCACTTACATTAGTATACTTAGATGAGTTTGCATTTGTACCACAACGAATTGCGAGTGAATTCTGGACTTCTTTATCGCCTACATTGGCAACTGGTGGTAAATGTATTATTACATCAACACCTAATAGTGATGAAGACACATTTGCTATGATATGGAATCAAGCAAATAAACTTTTTGATGAACATGGTAATGAGCAAGATGTAGGTGTAAATGGATTTAAGCCTATGTTAGCAATCTGGGACCAGCACCCAGATAGAGATGCCATATGGGCAACAGAAGAAAGAGGAAGAATTGGCGAAGAACGTTTTAAACGTGAACACGAATGTGAATTTGTAATATATGATGAAACATTAATAGATCCATTAAAGTTATTAGAAATGAATGGTAAAGAACCTATACTTAAAAGTGGACAAGTCAGATGGTATAAACATCCAACACCAGAGGGAATTTATGTATTATCACTAGATCCAAGTACTGGTACAGGCGGAGACAATGCCGCAATACAGGTTATGGAACTTCCTAGTATGGTACAAGTAGCAGAGTGGTGCCACAATAAAACTCCTATAGAAGGGCAGATAAAGGTCTGTATGGAAGTAATGCAATATATAAAAGACCAAGGTGCACCACAAATTTATTGGAGTGTGGAAAACAATGCTATTGGAGAGGCGGCATTAGTAGTAATTAGAGATACTGGGGAGGAAAATTTCCCTGGAGAAATGCTACATGAACCAAAGAAAGTACAAGGAAAGAAAGGTCGCAGAGGTTATTATACAACACATAAAACAAAGATAGAGTCTTGTTTAAATCTTAAACGATTAATAGAACATGATAAGATAAAACTAGGCAGTAAAATGTTAATGAGTGAGTTAAAAAACTTTGTATCCACAGCAAATACCTTTAAAGCAAAGCCTGGACAATCAGACGATTTAGTTATGAGTCTTACTTTAGGACTTAGAATGATAGATTTTATAAGCACCTTTGAAGATGATGTTTACAATGCTGTAAATAGTGGTCTTGGTTGGGACGACTTTAATTCAGATGATGACGACGACTGGGATCAACCTATGCCACTTATCTAATGGCAACTTTTAACTTTAAAGGAAAAGATATAACTATTCCTAACGGATATTCCCAAGAAGACATTATTAAAACATATAGGCATAAACATCTTCCATTAGCATTTACTTCAGAAGACTCTTATAAAAAATATGCTATTGAGAGTGGTATATTTAATAGATATGATTTTTTCAAAAACATAGACAAGTTAATTTATCACATACAATTTAGTAATGAACTTATCATAGAGAACATAGTAACAGAAAATTTTTATTTTACAATACCCGATCATATTGTTAATGATAGCAATTACAATATTGTTATAGATACAATTATAGATGATTTACTACCTGATGTAAGTAGTACACAAAAAAATGATTTATTTTTCCATAAGATTCTAATTAATACAATTAAAAAATATAATTTAAGTAAAGAAAGGTTTATAGTATTAGGATATTATTATAATATAAATTCTTTAGACTTTACATATATCCCTATACATTATTTGTTTTACTCTAAGGTTTCTTATAATCCTAATATTTTAGATGATAAAATTAAACAAATTAAATCTCATACTAAAAGACAATTTAAAATATTATGTCTTAATAACAAACCAAGAGAACATAGATTAAATTTATTTAATTATGCTTTTCAAAACAATTTACTTAAAAGTAATCATCATACACTTGCCTGTACTGTAGAAGAATTAAGACGGTACACAACAAAAACATATCCGTTTGAGCATTTACTTCCTTTTAATACAGATTTAAATCCACAAGAAGGTAATTGGAGTGGAGCATTTGAACGTTACCAAACTCTTGCAACAAACTCCTATGTTGATTTTAGTACAGAAACAAGATTTATAGAAAACGGACCTGTTATTTTAACAGAAAAGGCATCTCAGTCTTTTAAAAATGTTAAACCATTTGTATATTGTGCAACACCTGGCTCCTTACAATTATTAAAAGATAAGGGATTTAAAACTTTTGATAAATGGTGGTCAGAAGAATACGACGGCATAACTGATAATGAAGCACGAATGAACGAATTATGTAGGTTATACAAAGAATTGACTGAGTATTCTGATGAGCAATGGGTAGATATTATTTACGATATGAAAGATGTTTTAATACACAATTACAATACCTTTAAATTGCATCTAGAAGAAGATACTATACTTGACAACATTAACAATTACTTTGAAAACAATCAAATAGATAAATAGTATTATGTCAATTAATATAGAAACAGTAGCAGAAAAAACTTTTAATGTCTTAAAAGGCTTTGGATTTGAAGTAAGAAGTTTTGATAAAGACGGTAATCAAGTTATTAATCCAAAAGAAGCAACACGGTTTGCTGTAGCAGAACCTAACTTACTTGCTAGATTAGATATTAAAGAAAAAGCATTACTATTAGCAACAAGTCAGGATTTAAGTGAAAGTCCTGTAAGAGATATGTTAAAAGAACTTGCACAAGATTATTTAATGAGTTTTGACTACAAAATATTTGACAAAAAAATTAAACCTAAAGGCGAAAAAGTAGATATCAAAAGAAATGCGGAGACGGACATGGCAGATGTTATGGAAGAAATTAATACTATTAGAAAACTATCAGGATTACAAGCAATACCAGAAAAGAAAGAGGAAGATTGTGTAGACTGTAAAGGTACAGGTTTTAAAGATGGCGACTCTTCAAGTTCTAAATCTTGTAAAACTTGTGATGGTGAAGCCAAGGATGATGGCTATTTTGGTGGTACTAAGGAATATAATAAGAAATCTGTTAACGAAGCCAGTTTAGGTAAAATGACTGGTAGCAGAAAGTCCAGTTATCAACCACTAGCAGACAATGTTAAAATTATTGTTAGACACAATAAAGATGTAAACGAAGAAGTACGTGGTGCTAGAAGCAGAAATATTCACAGTATTTTAATACAACGTGGTGAAGAAAAGTTTAAAATGGCAGAAAATAATTTACAAGCCGCAAGAGCAATGGCAAGACATCTACACAATGGTGGAGAAACTTTTGACGAAATAGGCGAAGCAATTACAGAAATGTCAAAAGACTATGGCAAACTTAGAGAATTTGTTAGATATGTAAGAAAGGCTAACTTGGTTAACGAAACCAATGAAGAGTTTGTGACATTAGCAGTAGAAAATATTAATGATATTAAAACAAACTTAAAAAGATTAAGTGGTGTTAAGTCTTATGCAAATGCAGTAGAAACAGTTACAAATTATAATAATGTAGAATTATTACAAGACGATTTAGATTTAGAAAGTAAATTTACAGAAACACATTTTGATGACAAAGTTGCAAATGTATTAGATAATTTAAAAGTAATGGCTAGTAAAAGACATGCTTTTGAAAGTTACATTACAAACGCAATAGCAAAAGAAACGTTTGAAAATATTAAAGATCAACTTAAAGAAGACGAGTTAATGGAATTTGACACACCTCATGCTAAACTTGGACATCAAGTTAGTAGATTAGGGTTTAATGCAAAGGACGAAAAACTTGGAAACTATTTACATAGCATTAGTAGTAAACTAAATGCTGGTGGACAACTGAGCCAATTCGAGTATGGTGCAATTAAAAGTAGTCTACTAAGTGCAGGTCAGCACAATGTACAAACTGCTCCTATGACAGCAACAGAGTCATATGAAGCATTTTTAGACCAGTTTATCATATAATATTACGTTATAAAGATAAATAAATTTGTTGGAAGAATAAAGTAATTTAATTTTCCAATAGTTGTAAAAAAGTACTTGACTTTTTTGCATCGAGGCATTATAATAAAAAAACAGTTGTATCCTAAATACAGAAGATACAGCGAAACATGGCATATAGGAGAAAAACATGGCATCTTTAGCAGAAATCAGAGCAAAACTACAATCAATGGAATCTAAACCAGGCGGTGGTTCAAAAGCTCAAGGCGATAACGCAATATACCCATTTTGGAACATAGACGAAGGCACATCAGCAGTGATGAGGTTTTTGCCTGATAGTGATCCAAACAACACGTTCTTTTGGGTAGAACGACAAATGATCAGACTAACATTTCCAGGAGTGGCAGGCGGAGACGCAAGGCCAGTTACTGTACAAGTTCCTTGTATGGAAATGTGGAATGAGACATGTCCAATATTAACTGAGGTAAGACCTTGGTTCAAAGATCCTTCTTTAGAAGATATGGGTCGTAAATATTGGAAAAAAAGAAGTTACATTTTCCAAGGGTTTGTAAATGAAAATCCTTTAGATGAGACTTCACCAGAGAATCCAATTAGAAGATTTGTAATTGGTCCTCAAATATTTAACATAATCAAATCAGCACTTATGGACCCAGAGATGGAAAACCTTCCAACAGACTATGTTGCAGGTACTGATTTTAGATTATCCAAAACAACCAAAGGTCAATATGCAGACTATTCTACAAGTAAGTGGGCAAGAAAAGAAAGTGCTCTTACTGAAGAAAACTTAGCGGCAATTGATACACATGGTTTGTATAACTTAAACGACTTCCTTCCAGCAAAACCAAGTGCTGAGGGAGTACAAGCAATTTCCGAAATGTTTGCGGCAAGTGTAGACGGGGAACTTTATGACCCTGCAAAGTGGGGTGACTTTTACAAACCCTACGGACTTGATACAGGAAGTAGCACACAATCAACAGTTGCACCAGCTCAAACTGTACAAGCAACTGCAACAGAGAGTGTGGCACCTGTAACAGCACCTGCACCAGCAGTAGCGGAAACAACTGCACCAGCAGTAGAAACTCCTGCTCCAGCACCAGCGGCTGAACCCGTTGCAAGTGCTCCAGCAGAAGGAGATGCAGGCAAGAAGTCAGCAGATGACATTCTTAATATGATTAGAAACAGACAATCAAGTTAAGGAGTAATCATGCAAAAACCATTTGACTTAACAAAGTTCAGAACCGGTTTAACTAAAAGCATTAGTGGAATTAGTGCTGGTTTCCATGACCCAAAGGATTGGATCAGCACTGGTAACAAAACATTAGACTACCTAATAAGTGGGGACTTCAATGGAGGTATCCCACTAGGTAAAGTTAGTGTGTTTGCTGGTGAATCAGGTTCTGGTAAATCGTTTATATGTTCTGGCAACATTGTTAAAAATGCACAAGATCAAGGATGTCAAGTAGTATTATTTGACTCTGAGAACGCATTGGATGAACAATGGCTACAGGCATTAGATGTTGATACATCACCAGAAAAACTATTAAAAATTAGTGTTTCAATGATTGACGATGTTGCTAAAGCAATAAGTGAATTTATGAAAGACTATAAAAATAATTATGGCGATATGGCATATGAAGATATGCCTAAGTTATTATTTGTTATAGATAGTTTAGGAATGTTATTAACGCCTACTGACGTAACACAATTTGAGAAAGGTGATATGAAAGGTGATATGGGTAGAAAACCAAAGGCATTGGCGTCTTTAGTTAGAAACACAGTTAACCAAATAGCACCCTTTCCAATTGGAATTGTAGCAACAAACCACACTTATGCATCGCAAGACATGTTTGACCCTGATGATAAAATCTCAGGCGGACAAGGTTTTATATATGCATCAAGTATTGTTGTAGCAATTAAAAAACTTAAACTAAAAGAGGACGAAGCAGGAAATAAAGTTTCCACAGTACAAGGTATAAGAGCCGCCTGTAAAGTAATGAAGTCTAGATATAGTAAACCTTTTGAAGGTGTACAGATTAAGATTCCATATGAAACAGGAATGGACCCTTATAGTGGTATGGTAGAAATGTTAGAAGCAAAAGAGATACTTACTAAAGTAGGTAATAAACTTTCTTATGTTTCTCCTGTAACAGGTGAAGAAATAAAAGAGTTCAGGAAAGGCTGGACTAATGAAAAACTTCAAGTAATTTTAGATGAATGGGGACAAAATCCTATGGCACAAGATGATGTTGTAGAAGATATTGATCCTGAGATTCTAGAGCCAGATATGGAGGATTACACAGATGAGTCCTGAGGTAGCATTACTATTAGATGCATGGGACACGATTAAATCGTTTGTCCCTGCAAAAGAAAGGCTTCATGTAGCAGAAGAACTACTTAGATCTTTTGAAGATCATGTTGATATTTCAGAAGCAGAAGAAAATGCTAATGAGTTCGATTCTATTATGAAAGCCGCATTAATCAGCCACTTTGACATTGGGTTGGAAGATGATGAAGATGAGGATTGGGATTAATTTATGGCTACCCATTATAACAACATTGTACAAGACTTAGGTAATATAGTTCCGGCAATCGAATATTACCAAAAGGAATTAGATGAAGCAAGATGGGAAGTCAAGATCAAAGGGAGCCTGGAAAAGGCCAGTGCCTCCCTGCCCGGTCTTACTGAGTTTCGATTTAACCAACTTCAAGAGATTGAAGCAATATTGGAACATTTAAATATAGAACTTCGCAAGGAACGTTCTGTAGTATTTCGTAAATATTTAGAAAACTATAATAGAACATTATCAAGCAGAGATGCAGATAAGTTTGTTGATGGTGAACAATCAGTAATAGACCTAACACACCTAACTAACCAATTTAGTCTATTGAGAAATAAGTATTTAGGAATAATGAAAGGCTTAGATACAAAGCAATGGCAAATAGGACATATCACTAGACTTAGAACTGCTGGTATGGAAGACATTGTAATAGATTAATGAAATTAGATTTACACGGTGTTAGACATCACGAAGTAGATCTTAAAGTAGAAAATTTTATACTACTTAACCAAAACCAATTACCACTTACTATTATTTGCGGTAACAGTCAGCGAATGATTGACCTAGTAAAAGATGTTATAGATAGAATAGGTTGCGAAGAATTTGTTATGGATTTATATGGTGTAATCGTTATAAGGAAAATATAATGTTAAGCAATAGTACCATTCCACAAGAATATGTGGAAGCCAGTGTACTAGATCCTGTAGCAACAGACTTATTACTATGTTGTGATAGAAATTTAGATACGTCAATAAATTTAGGCGTATCAAGTTTATTATTAGAAACAATAAAAGAAAGAATAGAATATTTTATAGATCAGGGTGTAGAAAGTTTTGTATTGGGGAATACAGACACATGGCCAAACTTACTATCTTCTGAAACATATGACGATATAATTAATTTTTTAAAAAGTAAGCAAGATACATTCTTTATAATACAAACTATAGGGTATGATGCAAAAAAACATTCTGATAACATATATGAAATAGGATTAGTTTATTTTAATAATTTTAAATATCAACCTATAGAAAATACTGGCAAAAGAGATTACTCGTATAGTTTTTTGAATCATTTTCCAAAGTATTTTAGAATTCACTTAGGGTATAAGTTGTGGGAAAATAAATTATTAGATGATATTTTATTCTCACAAAGTAAGGGAGAAGAAAATTTTTTAAATGAAGCAAATAAAAAGTTACAGCATCTAAAACATTATCAAAATTATATAGATTGTTTACCTTTTAAGTATGAGCAAGATCCTTATGCAAAAGCATTAGATGATAAAAACTTATCCTTTGATACATTTTCTGTAAGCCATACAGCATTTAATAATACTTATGCTCACATATATACAGAATCAGAAATAGACAAACAAGTATGTACTGAAAAAACTGTTAAACCATTTTTAGCAGGGCAAATACCCATACCTTTAACTCCAATAGGACATTTAGAATATCTTAAAGAATTAGGCTTTCATACTTTTGATGACCTATTAGGATATGATTATGACAGTTTAGAATATGAAAATAAAATAGAAAAAATAGTTGACATTGTTAGCGAAGGAAGTTATTATATAGAGAACTATTATACTAAAAATTATACAAAAGTAGAAGAAAATAACATTAATTTACGAAATATGTATAAAAAGGGGTTGACAAGACTTAAAAATATAGTATAATAAATGTATATTTTAAATAAAGCCGTGGGAGGCATTATATGAAAAACTTTGTTAAAATTAAAAAAGGTACCTATCGCAATGCACCTATTAAAGATGCGATTTTTCCACTAGTAAAACCATTAACCTTTGGTAAAAAAGGTGCGTTTGTAACGGTAGATGGTTCTGCTTTAATGGGTCCTGAATCTAAAAGAGTAAGGATTTTAGTTGATTCACCACTTAGTGTTGAACCCTCATCTAAAGAAGACTATCAAGCACTTATGCCAGTTAAAAAAGAGCCTAAGAAAAAGGAAACTACTCAACAGGCTATGGATAGGATTAAAAAGAGATTTGAGGTATTAGACCAAATGACTGATGCTGTAGCAAATGGTACTGTTAGAGGACTTATTGTTAGTGGCCCTCCAGGAGTAGGTAAAAGTTTTGGTGTTGAAACTATACTTGAAGAGTATGATGCAATGGCAAAACTTGGTGGTGGTGTTAAAACAGAAATTGTTAAGGGCTCTATGACACCAATTGGTTTGTACAAAACATTATTTAACAATTCGTCAAAAGGTGACATACTTGTATTTGATGACTGCGATACAGTATTATTTGATGAAGTATGTTTGAATATGTTAAAAGCAGTATTGGACTCTGGTAAAAAGAGAACAATTAGTTGGAAAGCAGAATCACAAGCACTTCGTAGAGAAGACATACCTGATAGGTTTGAATTTAAAGGTGGCGTAATTTTTATTACTAATGTAAACTTTGAAAATGTTAGAAGTAAGAAAATACAAGATCATTTACAAGCACTAATGTCAAGATGTCACTACATTGATTTGGGTATGGACTCTACTAGCGATAAGTTTTTAAGGATTAATCAAATTGTTAGAGATGGCATGCTTAAAGAGTATGGCTTTAGCAAAGAGTTTGAAAAAGAAATTATAGACTTTATGGTCTTAAAGAGTGCTAGACTTAGGGAACTTAGTTTGAGAATGGTACTTAAAATTGCTGACTTGGCCAAGATGGATTTCGACAATTGGAAACAATTGGCTGAGTCAACTTGTATGCATAGACAAAAAAATGTTTAAGCATACTCCCCCTGGTGTTTAGAACCCTCCCACTCTAAACACTTTGAAGCCCCCAATTTTTTGGGGGTTTCTCTTATTAAACACTTGACAAAATATATATTAAGTGTATAATTAGTACTTATAAATTACGACTTTGATCAGTCATCACAGGAGAAATAGATCATGGAAAAATTTCTATACGATAATATTGTAAAGATTGCAATAGTTATTACTTTACCTTTATGGACAGCATTTGCACTTGCTGAAGATATTGAAGAGGTAATTGTTATTGCACAAGAAGTAAAACAAACAGAAACAGATGCTCTTACAGATACTAAATTAATTAGTACTTTAATACCAGAAGTGGCCTATATAGCAGGAGGCTATGGCGGTAATATTTTATATAGAGAACGAGGAACACAATCAGTTCATACAGCAGTTTATAAAAACGGAATACATCAAAATACCCCTGGTTCAGGTTGGTATGACTTTGCACATGATATTGTATCAGGCGAAGACGTTAAAGTAATTAGTGGAGCCAATAGTGTAATGTATGGCTCAGGCAGTATAGGTGGTACAGTTTTAATTACAGATACAATTAAAAAAGGTGTAACTGGAAGATTAGGAAACCAATCTCACAGATATCTGTCAGTAGCACCTACAAACTGGATACAAGTTACAGATTTTTCAGTAAAGCAACATGCTAGAAACGATAACGAAGAAGAAGATACTTATGAAAATACTAGTGCAAAAATTATTGCAGACGCAGGCGACTTTACACTATATGTAAATGCAACAGATTATGCATACGATTATGATAATTGTTATACTGCTAGTTGGTCACAAAGTAACGACTGCTTACAGGACGGTGAAAGATTTACTGTAAGTATTAGGAACGAATTCTTTACTATTGGTAGATCAGAGGATAAAGCAGAATATTTTACAGAAGGTGTTAGTACATACCAAAATGAAAGTAGTAGAGACTTTTTTAGAGCAGGCGATACTGTTAAATTATCTAACTTATTAGATGTCACTTATGGTGTTGATGGTAGCAAAGATCAATACATGGAACAAAAACAAGATAACTACGGTGCCTTTTTAAGTATAAATGCCAAGTTTGCATTAGAGTACAACTTTGGTATTAGATACGGAAACGAAGATCAAAATGCTATGAGACTTGGTATAGCAAAAGATCAGTTCTTTTTTAATGTAGGAACTAGTTATAGAAGGCCTAACTTATATGAACTTTATGGCGATGCTTTTGTAGATCCAAATAATGAATTACTTCCTGAGGAAGGAGTTGGATATGAAATAGGGTTTGGTGCTATTAGTATTTTTAAATACGAATTTGAAGAAGCAATAGAATATACGTCATCATATTCAGAAACAGTATTAGTTTCTCCTGCTACATATGATGTAGATGGAAATCTTTTAACTGATCAAGTAAATGAAACAATTTATTATAATGCAAAATATAATAATTCAGGCTCATATGATACACAAGGTATTAGATTTTCTAATACGTGGAATTCATTTAGTATTGATTTAAAAGTAAATGACACAGATCAAACTAGAGTACCTGAGTATGTTGGTGTTATTACATGGGAACAAATGTTTAAAGATGTAAATTATAAAGTTCAGTATGCAGGACAGTTTGATAGAAAGCCTGGTGCTTACGATGTTCTCCCAGTAGGACAAGAGTTTTTAGAAGATCTTACAAAACTTAGTGTGTATATTACAAAAAGATTTACTAATGGTATGAATCTAAACTTTGCGATTGATAACATTACTGATGAAGAAGTAGAGATATTACCTTACTATGACAACCAAGGTAGACAAATTAACTTGACATTACAGTACAATTGGTAGTATAATAAACTATGGGAAAATGTGTTTTAGAAATTAAGGACGAGGTAAACGTCAGGTTCACAGGACTTGACGTTAAGACCAGACGTAAGATTTCAGATGCCTGTAAGTATTTTTTACCTTATGCATATCATATGCCAGCATATAAACTAGGCAGATGGGATGGATGCGTGAGGTTCTGTGATATAGGTGGCAGAACATATTTTCATATATTAGATAAACTGTTACCTATTGTAACTGGCGATGGCTATGAGATTGAAGTTAAGGATATGCGACAAGCATGGGAATTTAATTTTGATGCTGTTGCACAAACAAGTTATGATCATGTTAAATGGCCTGAGAAACATCCTGCAGGAGGAGAACCTATTATATTAAGGGACTATCAAGTAGATGTTATAAACAAGTTCCTAGAGAATCCACAGAGTGTACAAGAGATTGCCACAGGAGCAGGTAAAACACTTATTACAGCAGTACTAAGTCAAAAGTGTGAGGAGTATGGCAGAACTATTGTTATTGTTCCTAATAAAGACTTAGTAGTACAAACAGAAAAAGACTATATTAATATGGGATTAGATGTTGGAGTATTGTTTGGGGATAGAAAACAATATGATAAACAGCACACAATTTGTACTTGGCAAAGTTTAGCAGTATTAGAAAAGAAAACTAAAGCAGGAGAAACTCCATTTCCAATAGATGAGTTTTTAGATGATGTTGTATGTATTATGGTTGACGAAGTACATAAAGCAAAAGCAGATGTTTTAAGAAATTTATTAAGTGGTCCATTTAAAAATGTTCCAGTTAGATGGGGACTAACAGGTACTATCCCAAAAGATGAATATGAAGCAGTTGGCTGTGTATGTAGTTTAGGCCCAGTAGTTGGTAAAATGAGTAGTAAAGAACTACAGGATATGGGTGTACTAGCAAACTTAGACATCAATATATTCCAACTACAAGATGGTATGATGGGATTCAGTAACTATGCACAAGAACTTAAATGGTTAGTTACAGATGAAAAAAGAATAAAACATATCTCAGAAATAATAAAAGGACTTTCTGTAAATGGAAATACATTGGTTCTAATAGATAGAATCGCAACTGGAGAAGCCTTAGGGGAATTAAATGATGACTGGGTTTTTGTTTCCGGTACAATGAAGCAAAAAGATAGGCAAACAGAATATGATGAGATATCAGAATTAGACAATAAGGTTATTGTTGCAACATATGGTGTGGCGGCAGTGGGTATTAATATACCAAGAATATTTAATTTAGTATTACTAGAACCAGGCAAAAGTTTTGTTAGAGTAATACAAAGTATAGGTAGAGGCATTAGGAAAGCAGAAGATAAGGATTATCTTAATGTAGTAGACTTAACTAGCAATTTAAAATACAGTAAAAGGCATTTAACGAAAAGGAAAGCCTTCTACCGAGAACAAGGATTTCCTTTTCAAGTAACCAAGGTGGAATATAAATGAAAATATTAACATTAGAAAATAAACCATACGATATAGATTGTGTGCCAGATCAGATTGAGGATATTAGATACTGTGTCTTTGATGGAGGAGATGAAGAATTTCAAGACTACTACTTCTTACCATTAATATTTTTAGAAAGTTTTCATGCTCCTGCTATTTGTTTGCAGATAGGAGAGCATAATATTCAAATGCCTATGGATTGGAGCATACTAACTTGTGATGAAGAGTTTGCAGATTTAGAAATAATACCATTAGCAAGTTTGAATAATAGAGGGTTTTTAACACCTGCACTTAATCCAATGCATAGTTGGATGCCAAGAGCAGAAGAGATACAAATTACTAATGTGTATCAAGATGTTAAATGGTTTTTCCCTAAACTTAAAAATGGTCATATGTTAGTTGTACCACTTGAAGATAAGGAAGAACCAAAGTGTGTATTGTTTATAAAAGAATACAAAAAAATTAAAAATATTGACATAGCAGATTTATTATAGGAGGCTAATATGGCAAAACATAGATATAGAATTGAAGGCGGAAGATACGGAGGAGAACTTGTTTTAGGAGAAGTTAGTAATTCTTTTGCTAGTTATTATGCAGATAAACAAGATGAAGTTGTTGATGCAGTTTTAGAAGCAGAGGACTGGGACCCAAATGAGGAGGAAGATTCTGATGCTTTATTAGACCCAGAAGGGATACCACATCCTGCATTACCAGGTGAAGATTTTTACATGTGGGAAAATGATAACTTTGAACACATTAATAGTGCCTATGCAGATGGCGGGTTTATGGTATACGAAGTTCCAGCAGATGGTTCAAATGATTGGGACTATGATAAAGAAGTATATGATGGAGAAGGGATTCATGTATATGGCAGAGAAGGCGGATACTTTAGTAGTGAAGAACCAGAAGTAGTAAATGAAAAAGACGAGGATGGTAACGAGTATGTTCCTGTTTTAGCATTTCATAGTTCAGAAAAAGGCAGTTTCGGTGCATGGTTTGTAGATACTGACGAACCATTTGACGAGTTTAAATTAGGTTATGGTGTTGTAGAAACAAACTTAGCAGAATTTATTGATAATGTATTTTACGATAAGGAAGAATTAGACTGTGATTACGATTACAATGACACTACCGGTAAAAGTTATGATGCAGAAGTTGGTTGGTTAAATACTAAGTGGCATGATAGTCAGGAACTGATGTATGAAAACTTAAAAGACTATTGGGAAGACTTCGACGACAATGCTGAGTGGGAACGTGAAAATAGGGAATAAATGAAAAGAATATTAATATGTGGATTACCTGGATCAGGTAAAACAACGTTAGCAACTAAACTAGTAGAAGTACTAGGTAATGCAGATTTTTATAATGCAGACGAAATAAGGTCAAAGTTTAAGGACTGGGACTTTACAAACAAAGGCCGTGCAAGGCAAATGAAACGTATGCAGGATTACACAAGAAAAAGTGTAGCAAAAGGAAGGTATGGTGTTGCTGATTTTGTTTGCCCCACAAATGAATTACAAAAAACATTTATGCCTGAGTATTTAATTTTTATGGATACTATAGAAAAAGGTAGATTTGAAGATACAAATCTTATATTTGAAAAGCCTACTAATCAAACAGAAGTTGATGTGAATGTACATATTACTGAAGATGACTGGTGGGAAGAAGATAAAATAGAACAATGGGCAAAACTTATTGCTGTTGATATAAAAGATCACGAATTCCAACCAAAACTACCAACTACACAAATGTTAGGAAGGTTCCAACCGTTCCATGCAGGCCATAAGGCATTATTTGAAAAAGCATTAGATAAACATGGACAAGTTGCAATACTTGTAAGAGACATGCCTTTGAACGATAATAATCCTTGGTCACCTGAAGATATATGTGAAAATATAGAACAAGAACTATATGAATATGCAGGTAAGTTTAGATGTTATCCAGTTCCTAACATAATGAATATTACATATGGTAGAGATGTAGGGTATAAGGTAGAGCAGGAAGTATTAGATGCAGACATTGAAAGCATCAGTGCAACTAAAATTCGTAAAGAAATGAAACAAAAAGGAAAATTATAATGAATAGCATTAATGAACAATGGAACTTGCCTGAACTAGTTGAACTAGTAGAACAATGGCATACAGATAGAAATCTTATAGAAGGAGCAACTGATAAAGATCAAGTATTAAAACTACTACAAGAAATGGGAGAGTTATCAGATAATGTCTGTAAAGGTAACGATATTAGAGACGACTTAGGTGACATGTTAGTTGTAATGATTAATATTATGAAAAGAAATAATATTAGTATGGAAGAATGTTTGCAAGTAGCATATGATGATATAAAAGATCGCAAAGGTAAAATGATAGATGGTATCTTTGTAAAAGAAGGAGACAATTAATGTATGAATTTACAAGTGAAAGTGTAAGTAGCGGACATCCAGATAAAATATCAGATCAAATATCTGATGCTGTCGCAACTTATTTAATAGATAAAAATATAAATCATAGGGCGGCTGTTGAAACTTTAGTAACAACCAATATGGTTACACTTGCTGGTGAATTCAAAAGTGATAAGTTTGATAAAGATGAAATTGAAGATATTGTAAGAGCAGTTGTACAAGATATAGGATACGAACAAGATGGGTTTCATTGGGAAAAACTAAAAGTATATAATGAATTACATGGCCAAAGTCCAGACATTGCATTAGGTACTGATGACTTAGGAGCAGGAGATCAAGGTCTTATGTTTGGTTATGCATGTGATGAGACACCAAATCATATGCCTAGTGCAATATATTACAGTCATGAGATACTCAAAGCATTAGAAAATACTAGACGCAATGGGGGAGATTGGTTAGGTCCTGATAGTAAAGCACAAGTCACATTTAATTATGATAAAGTAGGACAGCCAATAGATATTAAAACTATAGTATGTAGTACACAACATAGTGATGAATTAAGTATAGAAGAAGTTAGAGAAAAGGTTATAGATATAATACTGCCTGTTGTTAAAGACAAAGTAGATTTATTACATTCAAAATGGTTAATCAACCCAACAGGTAGATTTGTTATAGGTGGTCCAGATGGTGATACAGGATTAACAGGAAGAAAAATTATTGTAGATACATATGGTGGTTATGCACCTCATGGTGGTGGAGCATTTAGTGGTAAAGATTGTACTAAGGTAGACAGAAGTGCGGCTTATATGGCACGTTACTTAGCAAAGAATATTGTAGCAAGTGGCAAGGCAAAAAATGCCACAGTACAATTAAGTTATGCTATTGGTGTAAAAGAACCAACTAGTATATATGTATATGCAGATGGTGAAGTAAGAAAAGAGTTTGCAGATTATTTTATGAACAACATTGATTTAACACCAAAAGGTATAATTGAAAAATTTAATTTATTTGATTTAGACTTAACTACTACAACTAACTATGGACACTTTGGTAAAGAAGATATGCCATGGGAAAAAGTAAATATATTCTAATGGATACTAAGTATAATCATCCTGCCTATTCCAGATACCCGCAGTTAAAGGAACTTGAAGAGTCAAGAAATAAAATGGATTTAAAAGAAGCGATTAGAACAGTACCTAATTTTCCAAAAGAAGGAATACAATTTAGAGATATCACAAGCATGTTAGAAACGCCACAGGCGTTCAATAAAGCATGTATTGACATTACTAAAGCATGTATGCAATTCAATGCAACAAAGTTAGTTGCGATAGAAAGCAGAGGGTTTGTGTTTGCTTCTCCAGTAGCAAGAGATATGGAATTGCCTTTAATACTTGCAAGGAAACCTGGTAAGTTGCCTAACCCTACATATCAAAGAAATTACAAATTAGAATATGGTGAAGCAACATTGCATATACAACAAAACAGCAATTTGAAACCAACAGATAAGATTGTCATTGTAGATGATTTAATTGCAACAGGAGGAACTGCCCTAGCAATAGCAAGTTTAATTTGTCAGTGCTGGAATGTTCCTAGAGAAAATATTTTAGTTTTAGCAGTTGTGGACTTGCCCGATTTAGAAGGAAGTGCTATAATAGAGAAAGAAGGCTATAATGTAGAAACTCTTGTTGAGTTCGAAGGAGAATAATGCCTAAGAAACCTCAAATTCCGTTAAAAGATATAATGGCGGCGATTGACAAAAAGGATAGAAACTTTTATAATAACCTAACGGATGAAGGTAAAAAAGCCTTTAGTGCCTGGATGATGATGAGGTATTGTAGTAGTGTGCAAGGCAGAGATGCCGCAAACTATATATTCATGACAAACGAACTGGTAAACTACCAATTTAGTGAAGTTAGCAAACATCCTGAACTACAATGGTTACTATTAAGTGCCTGTGGTACAGGTAAAATACAATTTCATCCTTATTTGAAACCGCCTAATGCGAGAAAGAAAAAGAATAAGGTATTTGAATTTGTATAT
>Ga0208667_1000175_pt1 | contig 29929 bp, 28 predicted proteins | sample 11BtaG_FD_184085 | JGI IMG/M metagenome (GOLD analysis project Ga0208667, IMG submission 184085) | Marine viral communities from the Subarctic Pacific Ocean - 11B_ETSP_OMZ_AT15265_CsCl metaG (SPAdes) (version 2) | ecosystem: Environmental > Aquatic > Marine > Oceanic | place: Pacific Ocean... | reverse complement strand
TGTTACAGGAACTTTTAGGTATGGTACGCCTATTTTTTTATATTCCTATCCTATGTATTTTAAATTTTTAAACTTTCCGTTTAATGATTCAAATGTAGTTTGCATGTCTCTTGGTAGTAAATCAATTCCCATTGCCCACATTTCAAATACTGCTAACATTAATGAGAAATTAGTATCATTATAACTGTTTCCAAATATTGAATTTATTCTGTGTTCAAAAGAAACAACAACATCATATCTGAACTTTTCAAATAAACGAACAATATAATCAATATCTTCAGATTGAATACCTTTTAATTTCCATTCTTTGATTATAGAATTTATATATTCCTCATGCATAAAACGCTGTTCATCTAATACGAATAATTTTAATTTATCTTTATTCATATTATCTATGTTTCTTGTGTTTAATAAGTTTTTCATTCTAGAAGCACACACAAACGTTTTATGTTTAGTAAAATCAAAACACATTCTAGATTTAACCCTATCATAATTACCGTGAGTATAGAATTTCATATTAGAAACTTCATTTCTAACTCTATTAAGAGTACTAAACACGTCGTGATTGTTTAAATCAATTATTTTTCTATTGTTTTTCTTTTTACGCGAAACATATAATTTGCTTATCAAATTAGGTATAATAACCTCTAGTATTTTTAAGATTATTGATTTCATACTTTATTTATTTTCCACAAGGTTCACCAGTAGCAACGTTTATCCAATTTTCTTTTTCAAACCAATCACGTAGCGTAGCTCCTTTTTTACGAGCGCCTTTAACAAATGATTTACTTGATCGTTTATATTTACCTGCTTTAGCAGCTGTCTGTTTAGCTCTAATAACTTTTTCTTTCTCAGCTTTGCTCATCGATTTAACTTTAGCAGCTGGTAGACATACTTTTTTAGTACCTCCTCCTTTTACTTTACCGGTTTTATAAAATGGTGAACTCATTTCTTTTTGTTTTTACCAAATTTACTAGGACCTCCAGCTCTAGTACATCTTACTCCCCAACCTGAAGCATAAGCGCTAGGCCAAACTTTAAACTTTCTTTTTGCAGCAGCCTTGCAAGGACCGCTAATTTTTTCATATAATGGTGAACTCATATTATTTTGTATTTAGTTTTTCCGTTTTCTCTATATGCTTTTAAACATCTTTTTCTATTTTCATCTACAGAGCAATAGCTTACATGAATCCAATCAGGATTATCATCTGTGCCAAACTCCCATATTAACTGATCGAAATCTAAATTATCTTTTATGTAATTAAACATTTCAGCGTTAGTTTTATAACCATAAACATCGTCAATATCCATAGCTCTACCTTGACAGTGTTGTGAGGTTGAACTTCCACCTATAGCCTTATTTAATTCTTCTGATCTAAAAAAAGAATTTATCTTTATAGGTCCACCAACCCATTTACGTAAAGGTTCAAAAACTTTATGAGCTAGTATATACATGTTAGTAATTTCATATTCATTAGGTATATTTTCTATACCTTTTCTTTTAGCTGTATAAGAATTTATACTCTCTCTAAAAGTTATATGATTACTTATTTTTTCCATCTACTTTGCTAGTTTTTTTCTTATAACTTTTTTCTTAATAACTTTTCTAGGTTGAGGTTTATTAGATTTATTTTCTTTTTCAATACCAATCTCCCAATCTTGCCAACCACCTAGTAAAGCTAAACGCTCCCAAGTTTCAAGGTCTTGAGAAGTAGCTGAAACTACATTGTTAGCTTTTTTTATTACTCTATCTAAAGGTATATTAGTTAAAGCTGAAACAACATTAGCGCCGGCTAAATAAGCAGGATTATCTAAGCTTAAACCTTTTTCTTTCATTTCTTCTTTGTTCCAGTCATATGATTTACCTGCTTGAACTAGTCTTGAATACTTAGCTGAAACTGGAGGTGATATTTTAATAACTTCTGAAGCTATATTTTGAAGTTTAGGTCTATCTTTTTCTAATTCTTTTGCAAGTTTAATAATTGCATTTTTACCTACAGAAACTATAGCTCCTCCAATACCAGCTCCTCGAAGTAAAGAGTCTAACATACCGTTAGCAATATTTATGTATTTTTTTTGTTTTTCTTCATCTTTAGGCTCTTCATCTCCAAAACCAATAGCAAATAAAGCTTGCTGTAAAGCGTTAAATATAAGGTTTTGAACTGCTCCATAATATATTATCTTAGATATATTAGTTTTAGCATCACCTCTACCATTTTTAAGATCACTAGCAGCTTTTTTAATTATTCTAGCGTATTGCGCTGGTGTGTTAGCGAAAGCTAATATAACACGCCCTAATGGACCTGCTTGCTGCATAGATATTCTATCTGCTCTAGAAGACTGTTGTGATTCTTCAGCTGTCTCTCTAAAATCTTCAAAAGCTTTTTTCTCAGCTTGCTTGTCTGATAAACCTTGTTTTTTATAGGTTTTAATTCTATTTCTGTAAAAAGTAGCACCACCAGATGCAATAGCAAAACTATCTGCAATTTGAGTTGGTGCAAAACCTAATTCTAGTAATTTACTTATAGCTCCTTTTACTCCACCTTTTTTAGCCATATCAGCAATATCCGCTTCATTAACATTAATACGTAAACCTCCACGTCTTTCTTTCAGGAAATCAGAGTTAATTAGTTTCATAAAATCAGACCAGTACTGTTTTTGATTAGCAAAGGCTTTACCAGCAGCTAAGATATTATTATCTGTAAAGTTTATAAAGTTTATAGATGATATTGTTTGGAGTATAGCTGATCTCGTGTTAAAAAACATTATAGCTCCAACACTACCTGTTAACCAATCAGTAAATCTACCTGTTAAACTGTCACCTGGGAAACTTCTATTTCTACCAGATTTCATTCTTTTTAACATGTTTTCTAAAGCTTTTCTATAGTTTAAACCATATATAGCTTGTAATTTATTTAGGTTTTCTTCGCTAAATATTGCATCTACATTTTCTTGCCATTTATTTAAATACTTAGCTCTTTTAGTAGTATTTAATCCTTCAAGTATATCTGTTGTTATTGTTCCAGCCGGCCAACCTTCTTTTGGTTTTATATATCCATCACCTAACTGCATATTTATTAGTTGGTCTGCAAAAGCCTGTAAATTAGTGTCGTCTGCTACATAGTTACTTAATTGACTAATGTCTTTATCACTAATACCAGGAATATTCATTTTTTGTTTATTCCATATATAAACTCTAATAGCCTGCTCTCTAGTATAGTCAGTTCCTTCTATTTTTTTAGATAAGTTTTTAGGTACAATACCTAGCTGACTTTTAAGTAAATTATAATTATTCATTAAAAACACACGAGCCTTACTAAGTTTGTTCATAGCTTCAGCATAAGGATCTATTAAATTCTTCTTATACCAAGACATCTGAGCATCTCCAACCTCACCTTTAGCAAGTGTAGGATATAATAATCCAACGAAGTCCTCAGCTGATGGTGGTATAAAGAAATTAAACTTACCTTTGCTAGCGCCTTTTGTTATAGCTTCAACAACACCATATCTTTTCCTACTTGGTATACCAGATTTTTTCTCTAATATATCATTAAAAGTTTTATCAAGTTTTGAAGCTTTACTAAGTTTAATATCTTTACTAGGTTTTTTACCTGCAGCATCCACATCAAACATTTCAGAAAACAGTTCACCAGTATTAGTGTCTATTAGTGTCTCTGGATTTATACCTCCTCTTATTTTAGACACTTTCTCATTAAAATAACGATCATACCAATTATTCCAACCTTCAGGCATTTTTAAACCAAAACCAGCTTCGTTTAGTTTGTCATTATTTGTTTTGCTTATTGCTATTATTTTGTAATTATCTTTTATTTTTTGAAACTCAGTATTAAAATCTTTATTAGAATCTAATATAGCGTCCATTAAAGTTATATAAGCTAATTGAGATTGAACAGCATGTTCATAATATAGTTTACCTGCGTTAAACTGATAACCAATTATTGGAGCACCCATTCTATGTGGATTTGTAGATTCATTGATAGAGTTTTCTAAGAAATACATTATCGGTATAGCCATGTTTTTATCTTTAGAAACAGCTTCATTTATATCATTCCACATCTTGTCAAAAACAATACCATTTTTTACATTATACTCTTGTAGTTTTCCGCTTTTTTGTGATTTTTGAAATTGTTCAACTGTACTACCTATAGCTTTAGTGGGTTTAGTTCTACCTACTGTTACTCTACTAGGTAGATTTAATTTAGTTAATTCGTTTCTTAAATAATCAGATACTTCTTTTCTTTTTCCTAAAGCTTTACTTCTAAACTGTAATACAGTTCTATTTAATAACTTGTAATCTTCAGAATTAAAAATATTGATTAACGGTTTAACCATATTATTTATATAGTTATCAACATCTGCTTTACTTCTTATCGGTGTATAATCTAATCCGTGTTTATTCAATAATTTTTCACTTGACTTACTAAACATTAATCTAGCTTTACCAGCAGCGATATCTTGTTTTGTTTCAATATCTAAGTCAGTCTCTGTTCTAGCTATTTCATTAGTTACTAATCTACCATATAAATTAGCAATACCTTTTAAAGCTTGAGCTTCTGGTGATCTAGCGCTAAAGTCTTCTGCTTTTTTACCCTCAACAATACCAAAAGCTTTTAAGAAGTCAGCTTTAGTTATGTTTGGATTTTTCTTGAAAGGTGCTAAACCTGCTCCCTTACCTATTCTTTCTTGCTTAGTATAAAAAGCATTAAGTAAACCTTTAGGTACACCGGTCGATGTTCCGATAAGTTTTTCAGTTGCAGCTTCTAAAACTGCTCCCTCAGGTAATAGTTTTAAAAGTCTATCAGCGTTTTTATTTACAAATCTTTGTATTGCACTTGCATCACCTTTAGATAAATTAGCTTTTGGGTCAACTAATTTTTTAACCGGTATACCAATAGCTTCTGCTATAACTTCAGGAGCTAAATCACCTAACTTTTTAAATGTTAATTTATCAGCTGGAATTTCTTTTATTTTTTCTGTAACCTGTTCCTTTATTTTTGTTACAGACTCTACAGGTATAAGTGATGTTGGTTTTATTTTTCTAGTAACACGCTCTTCAACCACTTCGGCGGGAGTAGCTTCTGCAACAACTCCTCTAGCTTCTGTAACATCCTCAGTAAACTCTTCACCAAGCACTCTTTTAGAAGCCTCAATAGCTCTAGCTGGTAAAAATTTATTTATATAAGCAGCTAGTGGCACACCTGATTCTGGCTTGTATTCTCTAATAAGATCAAATATACCACGTTTACCAGTTTCAATCTCATCAGTTAATAATTGACGGTCAAAGTTAGGAGCTTGACTTCTTTGCTCTACTATTTTATTTACAATAGGTTTAAACTGTTCTATAATATCAAAAGCACCAGCCTCACCCTGTTCCTCGTAAATTCTTTGAACCTCCTGAGACGATTCTTCAGATCTTGATTCTTTAATTATTGCTTCAGTATCTTTAATAATATCTTTAACTAGAGCACCTTTAATACCTTCTTTAGCAGCTTTTATTTGAGCTTTACTTATTTTACCTTTTTCTATGCTTTTATTATAATCTTTAACAAAATTATATACATCCCTTCCAGTATTAAACTTAATTTTAACACCTAAACTCTGCATAATTCTACGTATTTGATCTCCTATTTTAGTGAATACGTTTTCATTAAATTTTATATCACCAGTAGATAAAGCATCGGAAAATAAAGTTATAGCTTCCTCCATTTTTATACTTTCCGGATCAGTTGAATATTGTTCTAAACGTTTTTTAAACTTACTATCTTTTACTTGAGCAGCGTCTATTTTATTTATTTCACTAAGTAAAGCATTACCAAGATTAACAGCTGTTTCAGGATTTTCTTTTACTGTTTTAAACAATATAGCGTGACCAAATTCATGACCAGCAATATTCATAGCTTTCTCTTTACCAGCTACTTCTTTGTTTATAACAATAGTTTGCTCTCCAGACTTTGGATCTTGTATAATAAAACCCTGCTGTTCAGAAGCTTTAATATCTGCTTCAGGATCTTGTTGTTTTATGAAGTCTTTTACTTCCTGAGTAGTATCAAAACTTTGTACTTCTACACCTTCTAATTTCTCAGCTGCTTTAGTAACAATATCAACACCTCTTTGTATTTTACGTTTACCAGACTCCTTAAATAAAACATCGTTTTCATTTCTAATTTCAACAAACTTAATATTAGCTAACTGTCTTACAGATTCTGTTGTTTTAGGGTTTTGAATTTGTTGTTGTAATTTTCTTAATTCGTTTTGGTTACCAGCATATATTTTTAATTCTGCTGGTGTCATATTATTTAAAGCTTCTGCTGTTTCTTTTTTTATTTCAACTATATTATTTTCTTCTGATTTAATAGCTTCATTAATAAGTTTAACACCTTCAGCATCTGCGAGTTTAGCGTCTGTATATAGTTTTGATATGTTATTTGCTGACTTTATTAATTGTTGCTTATTTTCTGAAGGAGTTAATATCATTTGAGCTCTTTCAACTATAGCTTTGTCTGAGTTAGCTATAGATCCAGCAAAAGTAGTACCACTACCCATAATACCACCAACAATACCTTCATCTATAATATTATAAGCTTCTTTACCCCAATCAATATCTCTATCTAGTGTAAGTTGATCTAAAAAAAGAGTAGTCACTTTAGTAGCTGCCTCTGATCCACCTTCCGCTAAAGTGTTTAAACCTAGAGATGTAATTAGTTTTTCAGAACCACCTCTTATTAAGTCTGCAGCTGCTTTATCAGCACCGCTATTTTTTAATAATCTTGCTTTACTTAATATACCTCTAGTAACTAATTCAAAACTAGCTTCTGTTACACCAGTTAAACCAGCGTTCGCTAACAAAACGCCTGTAGATTTTTCAGGATCAGCTTCGAACTCTTCCATAAACTTACCTCCAGAAACACTTCCACCTAAAAGCACTAAACCTCCAACACCTGTGGCTGCAGCTACTAAAGAAGGTAAAGATTCTATGGCAGCACCAACAGCTCTTTCTCCAGCTTGTAAGTAGTTTCCTTTTTCTATATCTTCAGTTATTGTATTAGATTCGTATTTTCTTATAGATGGTTCAAGTTTTTCTATAAACTTACCTATTTCAGAAGAAGGTGGTAATATAGCTGTTCCAGGCGCTTCTAAAGCTCCAGATTTAACAACATTCATTATAGCTTGTTTTTCTTCTACTGTACCTTTATAATCTGGGTTAAAAGCATCTAAAGCTGATTCCACTAAAGAATACTTTATAGTATCACCCATTTCACTTACACCTTTGGCAAAACTAGCAAATCCTTTTACAGCTTGAGCAGCATAACTTTTTACAACTGATGGTCTGTTTTTTTCTTTAAGTATTTCATCAGATTTTATATATATCTCTTCTGGTGTTATTTCATAATCTTGAATACCTTGAGATTTATAATCTAAGACTATTTGGTCGACAGCTATATCTTGTAATTTTATTTTTTCGTTATCAGGTAAATTATTGAAAACATTATTAGAGAAACTTATTTCGTTAATAGTATTTTCTATTTTTTTTTGCTCTTCAGCTATCTTTCTACGTTGTAGTTCTTCTTGTCTTACTTGAGCTCTACCAATTCTTTTAGGCTCAGGATCTTCTAATTCCAAAGAAGTATCTACCTGCTCTAATTCCATACTCTCTGGCTCTACACCCGCAATTATGGATGCTCTGCTTGGAGTTGCTGGAACTACAGGCGCATCCGTCCCCACAGTTCCGTTTTGAAAATCTTCTACTTCTTCAATAACTTCTAATCCATCAGTATTTGCAATATAGTCATCTAATATCGTAAAACTACTTTGTTCAAAACCTTCTGTTACAAATTCTTCAGATATATCTTCTCCTTTGTATTTATATATTTTTGACATTGTTTATTTATTTAATAATGGATTTATAGAACGTGATGAACTAATTACTGCTTGGGCTTTTCTTGGTGCTGAAGGTCCGCTTACATCTATAGATTCTTCTATTATAGCTTGAGCGTCTTTAGCTTTAATGCCACTAGCTATTAATAATTTCTTTTTTATTGTTTTTGAATCATCGGTTGGTAATATGATTATTTTACCTACTTTTATTTGAGAAGGTTCATCTGCATCTTCATCAGCATACTCTTTAACAGCTTGAATACCTTCATTGTTAGCAACTTGAAAAACTGAATCGAAACTTAAACTTGCTAAATCGAATCTATTATCAAGATATTCTAATTTATCTTTATAATCTAATCTTTTTATATCACCTTCAGTTAACTTTCTAGTTTTTTCTGGTTGTTTAGTTTTTTCAGTTCTAGTAACTACTCTTTTATTACCTAGAAAATATTTTCTTGCTAAGTAAGTACTATAACTAGCGCTTAATTGATCTAAAAATTCTTGCTCTTCTTCTTCATTTTCAAACTTATGATCTAAAGAGAATAAAACTTTATCATCTTTACCTTTTTTATCATCTACAGATGTGTCTTGAAAATAGTTCCATAAAGCTAATTGGTTAGGTCTTAATAAAGCATCTACATTAGCTATAACCTCTTGTTTTATGTCTTGTACAAATAAATCTTCATTAGCGTTTACAAAATACTCTTTATCTCCTTTTTCATTAATTACAACTTCTTCTTTTTGTCCCTCGTAGTATCTTTGTTTTATTTTACTTGTAGGTTTACCTTCTCTATCAGTTTCATATCCAAATGTATCAGATATTCTTTGCATGTTAGTAGTTTCATCTGGTATAGTAACTATGATCTCTCTTTTTGGATCAGCAATTATACCATTTAATTCTGATCCTGTATATGTGTAAGTTTCACCTTTATCATCAATATATGTATATCTTGTTTCCGCACCTCCTGGTTGGCTTAAATCAAAGCTAAATTTATTTTTACCACCTACTCCTTGTGTAAATATACTAGCGACAGCAGCTCTTTGATTTGGATCGTTATATGGAGAAATACCACCCATACTGTTTCCTCTAGCATCTTTTTCTTGGTAATCTCCACCAAGAGTTTCTAAATTTGTTAAATCTTCAACTATAGTTTTACTTAAACCAGCCATATTATCTCTATACACTCTTTGTTCTGCGTTTAAAACTGGTAAATACATAAGATCGCTAGTAGTATCAATAGCATTAATAAACTGTCCTTGTACTTCTGGATTTTTAAATATATCTGGTCTATCACCAGTTGCATTATTTAAAGCTTGACCTGTTCTACTTCTATAGTTTTCTTGTTTTATTCTTAGGTCATTATTTATTTTAGCTATTTCTTTTAATCGTTTTGTTTCTGCCGCTTGCTGTTGCTTTATAGTGTTTATATAGTCGTCAGTAATACCTGTCATGGTTTTCTGAAGATTTCTATAGTGCTGAGCAGTTTGAGTGTCTACGAATTGCTTTGGATTTCTATAACTCATGTTTTATTATTTTATTTTAAAAGTGACATTAGGATTTCTAGTGTCAAATTGTTTAGTTTTAGGTATAAACTGTTCTCCAAAAACACCAACATTGGATAAACCACTAATTCCACTAGCAATACCACCAACCATACCAGTTATAGCACCTGTTCTATCTGCTCTTGCTTGTTGCTCTCTAGCTTGAGCACCTTCTAACTGAGCTTGAACTCTGTCTAACTGAGCTAATTCTCTTCTTTCTCTCTCTCCATATTCAAAAGTTTTACCTGAAACATCTGCTTGTTGTAATCTTTGAGCTTCAGACATTTGTATACCTTGAATTCTTTGTTCTTCAGCTAATTTTTGAGCTTGAAGAGTTTGTTCTCCTTGAGCTCTTAATCTTTCATTATTAGCTTCTTGAGCTTCAATAGAAGCAGCAACTCCTTTTTTACTTGCTAAAGCAGCTTGAGCTAAAGCCGTAGCGCCACCAGCACTAGCTCCAGTAGCTCTAATAGTATCTAACGTATTAGCTAATGCAATATCAGCTTGTTCAGCTTGCATTTCTGCTGCTTGAGTAGCAACTCCTAAACTAGCCATAGGATTATACATTTGACTACTTAGGTTTTCAGCTAATCCAGCAACACTTTCTATCTCAGCGTATGGATTAATAATTGGTTGTCTTTGGTTTTCTAAACTTACCAATTTAGCTTCTAGTTCTTGTTTTCGTTTAGCTGCTTCTCTTTCAACTCTTTTTGCAGATGCGTTTCCAAATATACCACTAATGATACTACCACCAATACCTAAAGCAGCTCCAAGCCAACCTTGTATATACTCTCCTGCTTCGGGTAATTGTGCAATTAAAATATCTTCCATTTTTTTTATTTTTTATATCAATATGATGACTCTACATAGTTTGTAGAAACAGCAAATAATTCTTTTTTACCACCTAAACTATTATCGACACTCATTTGCACTGTGGCAAAGAAACCTTTAATACCAGAAGCATCTTGACCCCAAAGTACTTCACCAGCTTGAGACGATGTGTTATTAATTAAGTTAGCAAAATATTTATTTTCTTTTTCTTTAAAGTTATTTTGTAGTAGTTGATTTTGTAAATCTTGAAGTGTACTAGCCTGTGTTACTATATCTATAGCCTTAGTAATAGGTAGTGAAGAGTCTACAGATGTATTCATAGATGCCATTTCCCAACCACTACTACCTTCATAATTAATAGTTTTAAAGTTTTTAATTAAAGATTGATTAGTGTTAAATACGAAGGTTACAGTAGAATTATTTTCTACACCGTAAAAAACACCTCTTTTTGTAGAGTTATTTTCAAAAGTATAATGTTGCCATATTTTTCCATCATGAGTGGAATATAAAGAAGTATTTAAGCTAAATACAAAATCAGGTTTAAAACTTAAAAAACTAGTCCAACCATTAACACTATCATCAAAAGTTAATGTTTGATATGTGCCATTTTGTTGTATGGATAGTACATAGTTTTTATTATGTATATCCCAACCACCTATTATATCATCTGAAGCCTGTAGAGTACCTAAATTGTCTCTAAAAAAATCCGTCATACCATAAGATGATATTTCAGTTAAACCATCCATAGATAGTCTTAAAACAGCATTACGCTTTCTATCTGTAAAGTACTTTCTATAGCCATAAACAGCAAAAGACTCAGGGTTGGTGCTTATACCATAATTTCCAGCGTAAGGTACTATTTGACCTATTACTTGTGTTGATGATGTTACAGCGGCATTACCCTCAGCGGAATAAATAGCATCTTTATCTATAAGAGCTCTACTAATTTTATCCTCTTGTAAAACTATTAAATTTGTATCTTCAGCGTATAATTTTTGTATAGAGCCATTAGCAGGATCTGCTGATTTAGTTATGTCTTCACCAACAGAAAATACATTAGTTCTATTTATACCTGTTCTAGAATTAAATACGTCAGAATATATAATAGAATTAAATCTATGCTGTTGTTGAATATTCTCTTCAACTAAATATGCTTTTACACCAAAATCTACTGAAGTATTATTATAACCACCTCTTATTCTAGCTTCTTCTATATACCAGTCTTCATTTGGACTAGACGTACTAGCAGCATAACCACCAGGTACAATATCTTCATATACTGTAGCCGCGTCGGTTATAGACTTCATTTTCTTTATCCAGAAAGAGTTAAAATATTTTACTTCTAAAGTTGCTGACATATTTTATTATCACTTATTTTATTAATATATTACATTAATAATTTATATTATAGTATACTTGATATTGAAGATTTTGAAATTCACCAGCAGTGTCGCATTTTATTCTATCAATACCAGTTATATCCTTAACAATACCTTTTATAGTTCTACCATTAGACGAATTAATTATGTCGTTTTCGAACTGAGCACTATATTTAGTAGCAGTAATACTATTAGCAGGTGTTTGAGGATTATATTTATAAGCATTATATTCATTACTTGTCCACGGTCCAGAATCACCAGTTGTTAAGGCAGTGTCTGTGAACAACTGACTAATAACATGAGCATAAGGTGTTCTTGCATATGCTGTTTTATCCAAAGCGTCTGAAGGACACGAAAGGCTAGAAGAGTTAGTTGTTAAATTGTATTCAAAATAATCAGCATCTCTACCTGTACCGCTTATCGTGTTAACTCCTTCTTGAGGCACACATGAAGGATAATTAGCATCAGTAGCATTAACCCAACTTGTAACATCACCATAATCACCATTTTTATAACCTCTAACCTGTATAAAGTATTCTCCTTTTTTACTTAAAGCTATAGGTATATGTATTTGTGATTTATTACCTGAAGTAGTAGTAGATTGACATTCAAGGTCCTGTCCAGCGTTATCTATCCAGCCGTTTGAAGAAACTGTACCATTACTAGTATTTAAATCAACACCGTTAGTATCAATAACATTATTTAAGGTCCAAGTACTAGAACTATTGGATCTATACCATATCCTCCATTTAAAATTACCATTTAAGGTTGTTGTAGAATTTGATTCAGTTTCTACCATTAAATCAAAAAGAACTGTACCATTTTTCAAACCATCTGTCGAAACCTCTTGAACATCAGTAAAGCCAAGAGAATCGCTAGGATCAACAGGGTTACCTCCACTTGCAGAACCAAACCTCCAACCATAATTCTTATATGGTGTTAAAGTTGTAGTAGTAGCAAAAGATTGTTCTCTAGTACCACTAGCAGGATCTACTTGACAGCTAGTGTTTAAGTTACATGTACCAGGAACAACTCTAACAGGCTGTTCATATAATATACTAGTATTAGTACCAGAAGAAACAAATGGTTGCGAACTAATTCCGTTTTGACCTGAATTAAAACTTAGTAAAGCGTCTTTAACTTTTAAACCTAAAGTATAATAACCTTCAGACCATTCATATCCTCTAAAAGCAATAGCTGTTTCGTGATTTATAGTTACAGATTCTGCTATTTCGGTAGTAGGCACAGGAGGTACGCTATCAAAAAATACACCAACTTGACTTATAGCCTCAGGAGAATATCTAAAAGCTCCATTAACTGGTGAACCTAAATCTCCAATTTGTAAACTATTTCCAGAATCACCAACTTGTTGCACAGTTATTAAAGATAAAGGCGATGTTGGTTGGTTCATTAAAGGTGGTGTTGCTTGAGATAAGTATGGATCAACGTTAGTTAAAGAACCTGTAAAGTTGAATGTAACTATATCGTTACTTGCATCTCGTATACTTAATGAAAAATTATAAGAGTTGTTAGTTAGATAATCTTTAGAAAAATATGTATAACCCAAGTTTAAAAAAGGATTATTATTTAATTTAACTCTATAAGATCCAAAAGTAGGACTAGTGCTAACAGTGTCTTGTTCAATAATAAAAAATTCACCTAAATTATTTGTTGGGTTGTTATTATCTGTAGCCGTAAAACTAACATATGTAGTATTAGTTAAAGAATTTCCTTCTGGTGATACAGGATAAAAAACATCAGTTACATAAGGAGAATTACTACTACCTGTACCTGTTCCAGAACCATTAGGATCTTGATTTTCTAAAAATGAAAAACCAATAGGTGATAAACTTACTGGAGAATTAGATCCAGTTAGAATATCTTCATTTAAATCAGAAATTAATCCAGTTGTAGTGGTTTCCCAAAATATATCTAACAAAGAGTTTACAGGTTCTGTTTCATATACAGCTAATATAGGTACCATAGTGCTTTCAGTAACACCTATTGCCTGTGACAATGTAGATATTCTACCTATAAGCGGGTTAGTATCTAGTTGATAAAAATTAGAAATACTGCTTATATCACTACTACTCATGTTTAAATCGCTAGCTGTAGCTATTGTAGACACTGTATCTGTAGTTCTAGCTGGAAAGTATTGTGTATTTTGTGTTGCTGAATTATTTTGAACTCTACCAAATAACTGTACAGAGCTTCTATACTGCTTTTGATCTGGTCCAACCTCAGATAAGTCTCTAGGTATTTTATTTATATTATCATTTAATAATACTATGTGAGCAGTTTTATTGGTTTCACCTGTTGGATATGCTGGAGCACCAGTTTGTGGGCTTGGATAACCATTAAGTATTCCAGGTAAATAACAGTTATAATACTCTTGTTCTGTTTGTTTTACTACAACTTTATACGAATACCAACCAATTTGATTTATAGTATAAGCAAATTTTATATCGTTAGTTAAAAACTCTTTATGTAAATAGCTATCGCTTATAGCTCCATCAGCTGTGATAATTGTTGGGCCTAAACTAACATTAGTTACTTTTACATAATCTCTATATTGACCTCTTAAATAATCACCAACTCTAGGTAGACTAGCATTATTTGGGAAACTAGTATTCAAAATAAATGTTATCTCTTTTTGGTCAACTGAATTAAACGTAGCTGAGCTAATAGAAAAACCAACACCGCTTTTAGTAGGATCTTGATATTGCACCGCATATAAACCTGCTTCGGTTAAAGTATTTTTATCGTTTATACCGTTTGATATTTTATTTTGAACAACTACTTGGATAGCATCTCCGAACCATTGTTGAATGTTTGGCTGGGTAGAGCCATCATAATAAGGATGATAAATAGTCGAACCACCTTTAAATTCTACAGTACCACTATTTATACCAGTTAAGTCTACAGGAGATAATATAACAGGTGTTTGTCTTCCGAATTTATCTGCTAAAATAAAACCAACTTGATAGTTTCTGTTTTGTTTTAAAGTGTGGTTAGGATATTCTACCCAAGAATCAAAACTAGTAGTATTTTTTTGGTTAGAACCTACATAGTAATCAATAGAATCAAGTGAGGAGTATTTATCATAAAAATTACCATACATAACTCTATTACCTGAAGTTTCTTGAGATAATGCTCTAACAGGAACTTTATCATAAACTCTAGTTGTTTCAGCTTGAGGTAATGTTTTATAAGGTTTTCTTGATTGGTATTGATAAGAATAAATGTTCGTTTGTAAGTCAGTTGCTGGTATTTTACCTATAGGTAATGTTTCTAAAACTTTAACAGTTAAAGCATCTGACTCTTTATATAATACATCTATAGAGGTTATTTTATATTCTTCTTCTAAATTAGTCCCCTTTGAAGGTAAAGGTATCAACAACTCCATGTTATTCATTTCATTTTCCATGAAATCTAAAATTGTTGATCTATATGAAGCGTCTTCATCTTCGCTATTAAAATAACCTTTTTGTTTAGGTACATATGCTATTTGAGTAAAAGGAGCCATTAAAGAGTACTCTCCATCATCAAACTTAAATCTATATGAAAATCTAACATATTTATCTTCTAATAAATCGGGATCACCTGGCCAACTCGCAACATCTTCTTCATTAGTCATTGTAGACTTTAAAAATGTAACTATAGCGTTATCAGTAACAGTAACACTAGCACTTACTGGAGTTGTTGTAGCTCCAACTTGCGTTTGTAAAGTTACTACTTTTGTTGTACTATTTATAGATGCTACGGTTACAAAATCTAAACCTTGTATCGCTATACTTTCATCATCATTAACAGCTGTAACAAACATACCTTGCTCAATACCGTCAACACTTTCTAGAGTTATAGTAGACCCACTAGTTGTAGCAGCGGTAGTTTTACCCTTTACTTTTTTTAGTAAACTTATAGACTCGTATGGATTATACTTAGCTACAGATATAGTATCTTCAGTATTATAATAACTAGGATTACTTATAGCTGTTTCAACATTTATTTTTCTAGGTTGATTTCTATTATCTGTAAAAAATAATAAGTTTTCTATTAAACTAACACCTAAAACTTTATTAGTTGTAGAAAAGTTTAAAAACTCTCCACTTACTATTTTTTGATAACCAGGATTATTTTGGTCATAAATACATATATGACACTCGTTAAGTGGGCTAGGAGTCGGTGTTGCTTTATTAGCATCAGATACATATGTTGGACTAGATGGATTAGGATCTGTATAGTTAGTTACAAAAGTTATTATTTTGTTATTACTATTGTCAGAAAAGTAACCTATAATTTCACAACTAGAATCATACGGTAATGAACTAGTTATATTAGCGTTACCTATAATATTTTCTAAAGCACCTACATCAGCATCTTCTGATTTACCTACAGATATATTCTGCGCATCACGATACTCACCGTTTGGTATTAATCTATCGTCCAAATCTTTATTCATTTTGGACCTTAGAAAAGTATTTTTAATTTCAGCCATTTAATTTATGATTTTATCCATTTAGATTTACCTCGCATAACTTGAACAAATTCGTTAAGCTTGATATTAGATAATCTTATTTTAGCATTTCTTAATTTAGCACTTTTTTCTTGACGTAGTCTTTGTACTAGATATTCCGGTTGATTAGCTCTAGTAGAAACAATAGCATGTAGTATATAAGCATACATAGCTTCTTCTGCCATTTTCGGTACTCTAGTGTCTAGATCATATGCTAAACCATCAGAAATATACTCTAAAATGATTAAGCGATCAACTAGATCATTAGAGAAAGAAAACTTATTTTCTCTTTCGTTAATAGTAAACCAACCATTGATTTGACTAACTTCTGGTTGTATACCATAAAAACCACTCTGCCAAGCAAATCCTTGACCAAAGCCTCCACCATATATATTAGCCCAAACGGGTGATCCATCTTGTATTTGGTTATTTATAACACCAATTCCGTTTTCGTCCCAACGTTTTTCAGTTAACGATGTTCCTTCTAAGTTTTGGTTAAAGTTTCCTTGAGTAGGGATGCCTTGCGCGTCTTGCACTGGATTTTCATAAGGATTGCTTGTTAATGTGGTAGGATATATTATATGTTTTATACCTGAATTATCAACCCAAGACATGTTAACATAATTCACATAATCTTGTGGCATAGGCACGCTAAGACTAGGTGGTATAGTTAATTCTTGAGACTTTATACTTTTTAACGTATCATAACTAAATTCTTGCATTGCTCTTTTTGCAAAGAAAACTACATCAGTTCTTTTTACATCTGATATAATTTTACCAGTACCAACATAAGCAACCATAAAGTTAGTTATTACATCGTCTAGCTTAGTATAAGAGTATGATCCCCAGTTTTCTTCAACAGTATTACCATAAGCATCTCTATTACCATAATTTCCACCTTCAACTGATTTTAATTGAACTACAACAGCAGTGTTAGCGGCTAAAGCACCTGTTATGGTTATAGTGTTACCAACAACTGTGTAAGCTGAAGTATATTCAGTATAAACTAAAGCACCAGCAGCAGCTGTATATAATTTAAAGTTGTTTAAAGCGTAATTAGTTTCTGTAGGATTGTAACTACCAAAAACTAAATCTGTATCAAAAGTGGTAGTAAATGTTTGCCCTGATCCACTAACACTTAAGAAGCTTTGCGATCCAGCGTAATATTGGCGATTGTTTTCGGTTATTAAACCTCCATTAGGTGTAGGCATAGTTTATTAGCTTTTTTGATTTATTTCTTCTGATTGTATTTCTTGAGCTGTTAAGTTTACTAAGTTATAATCTTTTACAACAACTCCCGCGTACAATAGTATTTTTACAATTACTTCAGGTTGCTCTGATACATCTAACTCAAAATTAGTTGAATTAGCCGCGTCAAACTGATAATAGTTTTGAAATTGAGGTATCGTAAAATTCCATATAACATCAGCAGGTTTTTTTACATAAGAAACACTAATATTAGAATTTATACTAGCTGGTTTTAAATATAGCTTATTATCTTCGTATAAATACAATGGATATTTGTCTGTGGGTTTTGTTAATGGTGATTGGTTGACGTATAGAAGATCATTTCTTTGAATTAGTTGAGCTTCTGTTTCGTCTTTATACACAACTGTACCTAGTCTATATAAATCTGCAGGTAAAGTGAAGTGATCTACTGAATAAGTAGTAGCTGCATATTTTTTAAATATAGATATTTTTTCTTCAATGTTTTTTATACGATCAGCATATTCACTGTCGTTATCTGGCACTCGTAGTTGTTGGTTTAAACTCTCAAAATAATTTTCAAAAGTTTCAAGTTGAACTTGAGTAGCTATCTTATTAAACTCATCAGGTGTCATATAACCTCTTTGTTCTTTATTTAATATCAATAAGACTGTTTTGTAAACCGTATCTACATTTATTGCCATTTGTTATTTTTTTATTATAATACAGAGGAGACCACATAAGTGATCTCCTATATATTAGTATTACATGTTATGAGAGTTTTTTCTCTATAGATTTAAAAACTTCTAAACCTTCATCTGTTTTAAAGAAAGCAGCCATAGCTGAGTATGGATGTTCATCAAATGGAACTGTCATTAATTTTTTACCGTTTGTAGCCCAAGTAAATGTTCTTTGGTCACCAGCTAAGTTAATTATATTAGCTTCTACGGCTTTAATAGCAAAGTTTCTAAGTTGTACGTTTTCATCGTTAGCTAAATCAAGAAATAAAGACGCATTGTGTTTTGCAAACATAAGTAAGTCTCTTTTTATTTCTCTACTAGTCATCTTAGTTACTTCAGATCCAATCTCTACTCTTAATATAGCTTCAGCTTGATCTATATCCATAGATTTTGCAGCATTTAAAGCATCTATTTCTAGCTCTAAATCATCTAGCTCATTTTCAGCTATTTCAACCTTATTAAACTCATAATATTTTTTGTTTAACGCTGGATGGTAAATAGATAAAAGTTTTTGTAAATTTTGTTTTTGCTTAGGTACAAATAAAGTACCGTTATCAAATATAATATGCCCAAGAGTTGCTTCACCTTTTTGTTCTTCTACAAGTGGTGAGTTTTGATTTGTAGCATATCTTAATTCTTTTTGTTCTCCAGTTTCTTCATCAAACCATAACAAAGGAAATCTAGCAGAATGTCTCGATGCTAAAGTATGAGTTAATGGAGTGTATGCACCTTTTAAAATATAGGTTCTATCTTTAATTTCCCACTTTGGTTTAGCAGGTTCTTGTTTTGTTTGTACTTTTTTAGCACTAACTGTTTGAGGCGCAACCTCAATTTTTTCTGTTGCTTGTTTAGCTTTTGTAGCCATAATATAATATAATAAAAATGTTAATAAAAAATATAAGAGTAATTATTACCCCCGTCAGTTCAACGAGGGTAGTAATTACAATAATTTACTCTTAGTCAGTAAAGATTACAAAGTTGTTAGCACCTTGAACACATAAACATCTTTCAGATAGGAAGTGTACTTCCATTGCATCAAGATCAGAAGTGTAAGCTCCTCCAACAGATCCAGTTAACCAAGATTTCATTCTTCTGTCATCAGTTTGAGACGCTCTATAACGTACGTGCAAGAATGGACGTCTGATGTTAGTTCCTAAAATTTGGTCATAAACTGTAGAAGTTCCAGCTGGTACTAATACACCTTCGATACCTGCATCTGCAACAGCTCCACGAGTTGAAGCATCGTTCAAGTATTTCCAGTCAGTTTTATAGAAGTCATAAGAACCTCTTCTAAATCCAGAGAAACCAAGGTTAAGTGCCATATCTTCTGAATTTTCAAATAATCCATAAGCAACACCACCGTTAGCTCCACTTGATACACCACCTAACATGTTGTCGATAGTTAAAGAAAGTTGTCTATTTACGAAAAGCATGTTTTCTTCAATAGCTCCTTGAGTATCAAGATTTTTAAGAATAGCATCAAAGTCAGTTAAAACTCCAGCAGCAGGTGCAAACGCAGAGAAAGTGTTTCCTCTTGATTTGATAGCAGCGAAAAGACCTTCAGTTCCTTTGTACTTAACGTCTCCAGCAATAGCAGCAACACCAGATCCAGCAGCAGCTTTAGTTCCTTCAACTACAGACATTTCTAAATAGTCTTCAAAACGTAGTCTAGTTTCAGACTCAGCTTTTAAGTACCATAAATAACCTCCTGTTCCATCTTCAGTAGCAACTTCAACCCAACCAATTTGTGCAGCATCAGATCCAGAAATAGCGTATTTAGATTTGATGATGATAGGTGAATTAGAAAATTGAGTGAAAGAAGGAGTAATTGATTTAAGATCTACGTCTCCAGTTCCTTTTTTGAATTCAGAACCATAAACAAAGATTTTAAGACCAGTTACTGCACCAGCGCCAAAAGTAGCGTCAAGATCAGCACCTGTATAAGTAGCAACTGTAAGTGTAGCTAGGACAGCTGATGTGTTAACACTTAATTCAACTAAAGCAGTTACTTCAGCTCCTGTAGCAGGATCTAAAACTACGATAGTTTGGTTTGGTGAAATTACATTAGCAACAAAGCTATTACCAGCAGTAGCGTTTAAAGCGAAAGTTAAAGTATTTCCTGCAGCAGTTTTAGTTACATTGTCATAAGCTACATGTAATCTATTTTGCTCAGACCATACTACTTGGTCAGAAGTCATAGGCATTTCAGCTCCTACCATGCGTAAGAATCCAGAAAGAGTTCTGTTTCCGTAACGCTCTACTTCTTGTTCATATATTTCAGGTAGATATTGTTGTGCAAAGTCGTTACCTGATCCGTCTGTAAAACTTAAATAGTTGTCAGACAATAATTGTTGTTTTTGACTCGGTTTAATTGAACCGAATGTTGGTGATAAAGCCATTTTTTTAAATAGTTTTAAATGTTAAATTTTTATTTTTTTAATCTTTAGTTTTGATGCGCTAAGTGCATCGTTGTTTAACACTTTTACTTTTATACCATTTTTAAACTCACCTTGAGGTGTTTGTCTAGGCGCTGAACTAGGGTTTTTAGAATTACTAATAACTTCTTTTACAGCGTCAGCTTTACCTTGTTCGTAAAAATGATTTGCAATAGTGTCAACATTTGAAGCAGCATACATAGCCTTGTGATAGCCAATCGGATCTTTTACACTACCATCTTCATTAAGGAACTTCCCTACAAGATTATTAATGTTTGATTGTCTTTCTGCAACTTTTGAAGGATCTTTAACACCATATCTAAATTTTTTTTCACCTAAATTGAAATCAAAACCTTTGAAGTCTTCGTTGAAAAGTTTTTTAGTTTGGTTTTTAAATTCTTCATGCTGTCGCTCAGCTACTGTTTGTTGTTCATTATATCTGTTAAAAAAGTCCATTGCTTTTTGTTGGTCTTGAGTTACGCCTGGTCTCAACTTGATCTCATCGTAATATTTACTCTTAGTTTCCTCTAAAAAGTTTTTGGCTTTTGCAACTTCTTCTTTAAATGCAAGTTTTTTCTTGCGTATATCTCTTTCTTCATCTATATCTTCATCATATGAAAAATCTTCAATTAAGAGACTTATATCCTCACTGTCTAAGTAAGGTTTTGTTTTTTTGTAATATTCTTTAAGTAGTGTATTGTTGTCAACATTAGAATAGTCAGCGTTTAGTCTAACATAGTCGCTGATACTACCACCAGTTTCTTCCATAAATAAAACTAGTTTTTCAATATTTTCAGGTAGTTTTGTTCCACTATTATCTTTATTGTCTATAGCTTTATCTAATTCGTTTTCTAGTTTTTCAACTTTCTCTACTTCTTCCTCAGTTATTTCTTGGATGATTGGACCTTCATCTTGAACGGTGCTTTCCCCTGATGATACTTCTTCACCCACTTCTTGTACAACTCCGGTTTGTTTATCTGCAACCACTTCTGTTGTTTCTTGCTCTGTATTGGCATTTTCTTCTGGTTGTTTTTCTTCAGAACCAATTACTACTCTAGTAACATCTTTTTCTTCTTCTGCTACTTGTTTTTCAACTGGAGTAGATAAGTTTACTTTAATAGGTCCTTCTTGTGTTTTACCTAAATTTTTCGGTTTAGTTTTCTTACCTTTTAAAGAAAACTCTCCCTCTTGTTTTTCTTGTGACATAATATAATATAATTAAATAGTTAAAAATTTATTCTCAACGAGGTTCAAACTGTTCTAGTCCAAAACCTCCGAGATTATCAAATCCAGCGGATTCAAAGTTTTTAGGTAGCTCATCGTTTTGTCTTTGAGCTATCATTTCAGATTGTTGTGTTGCTTGTATTCTTGTTCTTTCGTCCTTGCGATCTTCTATTTCTTTTTCTTTTTCTCTCTCAGCGTTAGCTCTTGCTTGTGCTAATTGTATTTGGTAATTAAACTCTTCAGCCATTAACTCTCTTTTTATTTGAGCTTCAGTCTGCATACGTTGTATTTCGAATTGAGATTTAGCTTGCTCTATACTGACTTTTTCTTGGGTTAATGCTTGTTGCTTTTGAACTTCAGCCATAGCAGCGGCTTCACTAGCTTGAGCGTTTGCTTGCGCTTGTGCTTGTATGTTAGCTTGTGCTTGTTGTTGTTCAAGTTGTATTTTTTGCTGTTGTCTAAGTTTTAAAAACTTGTTAGCTAATTTTATGTTTTTAATCTCTCTAATATCTATAGCGTCTGACAAAGATATAGCTCCAGTTTGTATAGCCATCTGAACATTTTGTTCTAACTTAGCTTTATCTTCTTCCTCAGGTTCTAATTGCAAATATATACCAAAGTCATGTAGTTGTAAATTAACAAGCTCTTCTAACGTATTAGCATTAAATGTACTTATAGAATTAGCCATAGAGTTTCTAAGCATTGGGTTTTTTAGAACGTCTGCAGCTTTTAAACTAATATTTTCACAAACTCTAAGACTAACATATAATAAAGAATTTAGTATATGTTTAGTTGCTGTGTTAGAAGCGTTAGCAGCTAATTTTTGTAAACCAAGTAAAGCATCTTTATCAGGCATAGAACCATCTCTTGCTTCATTAAGTCCAGTGACATCTCTGATCATTTTTAAATAATACTCATAAGTGCCAATTAAACTTTGTATTTTTCCTTGGCCAGATGATGAAGCTAGTTCTTGAACTGGAACTTTACCAGCATTCATACCACCATCTTGTGTAAGTGATCTACCTACAACGCTACCTGTTTGGAAATACATATTTAGTGCTTCAGCTGGATTATAATTTGTACCATTACCTAGATCTACTTCAGCTAAACCATCCATATCTAAAAATACACCATCAGGTACTATTCTAGACATTACTTGTTGTAGCTTTAAATGAGTTAATTGAATCATATCAGCAAAACCAGTAATTCTACTAACAATAGACTCAATTCTACCTTTGTACATTCTAGGAGCTGAAATACAATAATTCATTTCTACTTTTGTAGAATCAGCAGCTGGCCTTGTCATATTCTCAGCAAGCTTCCACTCTAGCATGTGATTATTTCCTAACACTTTAGCTCCAGTATATAAAACCTCTATAGTTCTAGAAACTCTTTCAAAATTATCATTAGCTGGTGGGTTGAAATCGCTTGATTTTTCTATAGCTTTTTCTAAACCATTGTCAGTTTTCTTTATTTTAAAAACTTGATCTTGGTATGTTTTATATTCAAAATACATTACTTGTACAGTGTTAGAGTCATAATTACCCCAACCTGTTATATACTGAGAATTACCAGGCATTTCTTGAATAGCTTCAAGTTCTTCATCGGATATATTTGGAAACTGTTTTTTTAGTTCAGGTATTGTTATGGATTTAACCTCACCGACATAATATATATCTTCAAAGTTTGGATCTTCTGTGTATGAGTAAACCATATAAGCTGGATCTACATACTCTACTTTAATACCTTCAGCTTGATTAAAACTTGTTTTAGTAGCACATATACCTAGTACTGTTAAATCATAAGCTAATCTTCTTTTTGTTTCATCATATCTGTTTAACGCTAATGTGTTATCTATAAGCTCTTCTTCAGCTATTTCAACTGTTTGCTTATAACTCATTTGCATATACAAATCAAGTTCCTCTTTACTTGATGGTAAATCTACTGGGTCTGGAACATTATACAGGTCTATACCTAGGTTATCTTTAAAACCTTGTAAAACTTGATTCATATTAATATCTCTAGCAACAGCAGTAGCATACTTAGTTTTTTGTTCTATAGAAAAAGGATCTTGTGCTACTGTTTGAATATCATAAGACTTATTGGACATACCGTTTACAACTATATCTACAAACTTAGGTATAACAGGTACTGGTTTCCAGTCTAAATTTAAATAAGACAAATCACCGTTAATTGACAACTCATCTTTGTACTTAGCTATTGACTGTTCACCTCTAGCATATAATCTTAATTGATGAAAATTACTATAACTTTGAGCGTATCTGTTTCCAGAACGACCCTCTTGAAACCACTCTCCTTCAATAGCTCTACCAACTTGAATCCCGTAGTCTAAACTTGCTTTTACTTCATCGCTAACTACTTGGCTAGGAAAAGAGCTGTTAGTATTAGTGTATACTTTCATTTATCTTATAATTTTTGACGATGTTCCACTGTTATCGTATCGTTTTATACCTAAGTCTATTTTTTTGTATTCTTTTTTAGCAACAGGTGTATACCTATTTTTGTTACAAGCCATTATAGCTAAACCAGAACTAATAGATGCATCGTGCTTAGTTCTATTATTAATATTAAATTTAGCCCAATCTTCTAGTGTTCTTTGGAAATACATATTACCATACCCATTAGGTGTGTTACCAACATATTCCTCAACGTAAGACTCTATTGCTGCAGCATGGGCTTGCTTCATATCTTCACTAGAGTTTGGTATTCCACCTATTTCTTTTTCTGTTACAGATAGTTTATTATATATTTTATCTGGTCTATTCATTGAGTAACCTCTATAACCCCTTCTCTTAAAGTGATACAATAATCTAGGCTTATTATTTTCGGCTAATATTGGCATGCCGTAAAATACGCAAGCCATTAAAACGTCTTCAAAAAATATTTCAGCTGTTTGTGGTCTAGCTATATACTCTAAAAAAAATAAATTTGGTGGTACGTTTTCCATTGAAAACTTTGTTAATCCATGTAGAGATCCATTAGAACCTCTTTTATCAACTGTACCGGATATATCATAACTATCGCATCCAAAAGCACCACAGTGATCATTAGCAGGATATTTAATACCGTTTTTAATAGCTATTTTGTTTTGTAAATTTGCTGGAGGAATCCAAGATATTTTAAATCTACCATCTTTATTAGGGTAGAATAAAACCCTTGTATCTTTAATACCATTTTCCCATTGAAAACTACCAGTTGTTACCGCTGATGTATTATGTAAATCAGCGTTATAATCTATTTGTTCGTATATTTTAGTTAGATTAAAAATAGACTCTTTTGCCTCGTCTCTAAAAGCATGTTCCTCTGTTCTTGGAAACTGTCTATAATATTCATTTAATCCATCTTGATCTTCCTTTAAACCTTCAACTTCATTTTGCCAATGCTCAATAACACCTTGAGTTATTTCGTCGCCGAATGGTCCATAGGTTTTTTTAGTTGGTGTTTCGAATACAGGTAAGCCATAAGAATCGATGAATCCTTCGTAATTCCATTCCATAGGTATGAACAAAGAATATAATCCCGAACTAGTCTGTCCGTTACGGTTTCTTTTTTCGACGTTTGAAGCATAATAAAGTTTTTTAAAGTTATCACCTCCTTTATCTAAAGCGTTTGATGTTGAACCCATCATACACTTACCAATAATTCTAGAACCTAATCGTAAACAAGTTTTTGTTACTCGCCAATTATTTAGTATATTGTTAGGTTTTTCCCACTTACCACTTTCATCGTGAACTAATAGCTTTAGTTTTTCACCATCGTAAGAGTTGTCACCTGTGTTTTTCCAATCTATAGTTGTGTCAAGTCCTTGTAATTCTTCTGGTCTATCTGTAGAGGTTATGTTTCGTCTTGTAAGCTTTGATGCTGGAACTCTATAAGCAAGCTCTGTTTTTGGACGATCCATACCATCTTGTATAGGTTTAAAAAAGAAAGGATAATTAACTGATATTGGCACAACTTTATCTGTAAACATTTTCTTTGCGTCAGGACCTGATTTTGATAATATACCAAATCTTGAATCACTAGATATTGTTGCTTCGTTTACTGTTTCTCCAGACGCCATAAAAGAAAATCCAGAACGTCTATTTTTTAAATAACACATACCGAAGCATCTTTTATCAGCTTTGCAAGCTTCCCAAAAAATAAAAAATAACCTATTTGACTCTCTAAAATCTGGATTACCTACATCTATTTTACTCCATTGTAAATACATATAATGAGTACCAGTAATATAAGTAGGTTTATTATTGTTTTTAAAATGAAAACCTTGTTCACGACGTTTAAACTCATTATCTATATAATCGTACCATTTTTCTTTAAAACTTTCGTCGTATGTTTTCCAATCAAATATAGTTTTTATTCTCTGTAGTTCTTTAGGATATTCAAAAGGTTTCCATTTATTTTCTTCAAACTCGTGAACATCTTTTTGTTTTGGTAAAGCTATTTTTAAGTTTTGTATCTCGTATATATCACCGATCTTACCAGTTTTACTTATTACAACAATATCAAACTCCTCGTTGTAGCCGTACTCCCACTTATTATACCTATTTTTTTTATTTATTATTTTAGGCTTAATATAATCAGGTAATATTTTATATAATGATTGCTCGTACATTACTTAGATCTTCCTTCAGCAAACCCCTTGAAAGCTTTTTCTTTCTTTTCACTAGGTCTATCATTAAGTATGTTTTCTTCATCTTCAATACGTTTCAGTATTTCAAAAGCATCAAATATAGCTAGCTTTTTAGTAGCTGCAGCATTTTTTAATCTATCTGCAGAAATATCATCATCAGAATCAACAATAGCTTCTTTAGCTACTTTTATTAATTCTTCAACTGCTCTTTGCCCAGCTTGGATTATACTCTTTTTCGTCTCCTTTACGTTCATACTTAATTACAATATCATTTGATTTCATACAATACAATCGCTCGTCGTCTATTATAAATTCAAACTCACCATAAGGTGTGTAACCTACTAGGTCACCAGGAACGATTTTAATAGCTTCTAAGGAACTATTACCATATTTTAGTATTCCTATAAGCTTTCTCTCTTTGTCAAGCGTTAGATCATTGTTATCTAATAAGGGTTTTATAAAACACCTATCTTGAAAGGCTTTCCAATTACTATCACTTTTATACAAGTAGATTTGGTCAGGTGAACAAAAATATAAATCATCAATAAATTTAGATCTACTATCTTTTCGTTTACCTCTAATATCAAAGAAACTTCTAAAAACGTTGTGATGTATAATTATTATATCACCTTTTTTAATTGAAGTAGAATAAGCAGATGGTGTAGATATAACCTCTGCTGTATTACTTACCGCTCTAAAGTCTTCTGTATTAGTATTAGTTATAAGGCTTTTGTCACCTATTTTAATTTCAGTATCGTAACGTTTATTAACTGGCTTTACGATAAAGTCAAATAAACTTTTCATTAATATGTTAAATCATACTCAACAGATACAGCCATGTTAGAATTAAACTTCTTCCATGGCAATATCTCGTTGTTTTTCTTGATGTGAATACTGTAAGAGTCATTAGATTCATTATGAAGTATATGAGATATTTCATGACCTCCATAAACCTGTTGACCTACAGCATAATGCATTGCATCATTTTTGTAATCAGAACCTATACTTATTTTTCTAATTACACTACTCATTAGTTCTCAGATTTAACCACAGTTAGATCTGTGTCATCGTCTTCTTCTTTTTCAATAATAGTGTAAGAGCCATCTTGCATATTAATGTTAATAGCTCCATATTCTTCTTCAAGTTCTTTTTTAGTTGCCTCTATTTCTTGAGATAAAACAGATTGTGCGTGTGTAGCTTCGTGTTTACGAACTTCCATTACACCTATCTCGACTAAAATACTTTGCAACCTACTTTGTTGTTCTTGAATTTTTTCTAATTGTTCTTTTTTGATTTTACTCATTTTGATTTAATTTAATTATTGTACAGTTATATAGTTACACTATATTTTACTTTTCTACACCGGTAAATCTTCGTATTCATCTTGATAATTACTTGGTAGATAGCTTTCCATTTCTGCAATTTGTTCAGCACTTAACTCATCTTTATAAAAGTCATTTGCTAAAACCCACTTAAAGTGTTCTTTGATTGCTTCTACGTTTTCATCAGAACCTATCTTTAATAATTGATCTGGTACTTGTGAAGTAATAACCTCCTTATGATTATTTGAAGTATTTTCTGATGTAATTACGTTTTTGTACATTTTTTTATTTATTTATTACTATTATCACTTGATTTTTTATTCTTTTCCCAGGTACGACCTACAAAATAAGCGCCGTATACTGTTATCAGTAAAGACTGAAAAATAGGTGTATAAGCTTCATCTACTTTAAAACCACCTATATTACCATCAGCAAAAGATAAAACTGTAAATATAAAAGTTAAATATATTAAAACTATAGGTCTTATATTTTTAGATAAAAAGCTATCGCTAGCCATATCAGCTTTCCAACGATCAGTTACTTGTGATTGAGCTTCGTTATCAGCTTTCTCTAATATTTCTTGTATTTTTCTTTGAGCCTCTAGTTTTTCTTCTTTCGTAGTTGTAATTTTATCGATTACATTACCAACTTCCTTAATAACACCACCCGTTAGCCATTCGAATATTTTTTTCATACCTTATTATATGCTTTTTTTCTAGTATAGATTTTTAGCTTTTTTTAACTAATTTATTAGTATTTACCTCTAACTCCTGACGGGTTAGATTTTTTAGAGCCGCCTTTACCAGCCCATAAATTTTTACACGCCCAGTATCTGGCTGTTAGTTTGCTTTTAGCTGTACTACATTTGTGACGAGCTTTAAAAGACTTACGAGCAGCGGCACTATAATTGTGACCATACCCAGAAGCTCCAAAATGAATTAGTTTTTCTTTACCGCCTTCGCAAGCTTTAACCATTTTCTTTTTACCCTTACGGTCTGATTTTTTAGGCTTATTGCAAGCCATTTTACTTTTATCCGCCATATATATTAATGTTTACAACCGCAAGGTTTTTTAGTATTTATTTTTTTTTTTAGTAACAGTTTTTTTACCTGTTTTTTTAGCATAAGCTTTAGCTGCTGCTTTTCCTTTTGTCGTGTACGCGAATTTTTTTCCTCCTACTTTTGGCATAATATTTATTTTTTACGTTTTAATGATGATGTTCTTTTACCCATACCTACTCTTTTCTTTTCAGCTACTGCTTTCTTTTTTTCAGCAGGTGACATTTCTTTCCAAGTTTTAGGCGTTTTACCACTTACTCTTTTACTTGGTCTGCACTTTTTAGTTTTTTTGTTTTTAGTAGAACCGCAAACATTACCTTTTTCATCTGTCCACTTTTCTTTAAACCAACGCTTAAGACTTGCTCCTTTTTTAGTTTTTCTAACAGCCATTACTTTCGCTTTTTACTTTTAGCTTTTCTACACTTAGCAATAGCTCCGCTAGCATACGCAGACGGAAATACTTTATAAGATCTTTTCACTTTGTGATAACAAGAATCTTTTTTAGTTTTTGATTTCATATTACTTTGTATTTAGTTTTACCGTTTTCTTTATAAGCTTTTAAACAACGACCTCTATTGGAATCTACGGATACGTAAGATACATGAATCCAAGCAGGGTTTTTGTCATCTCCAAACTCCCATATTATTTGATCAAAGTCTAAGTTATTTTTTATAAACTGATACATTTCAGCATTTGTTTTGTATCTATGTGTATCATCTATGTCTATAGCTCTACCCTCACAATGCTGCGATTTTGGGCTACCTCCAATAGCTCTGTTTAGTTCGACACTTCTAAAAAATGAATTTATTCTTATTGGTCCTCCAACCCACTTTCTAAGAGGTTCGAATATGTTTTCAGCTAGCACTTGCATATTAGACATATGGTAATCACTAGGTGTATTATCTATATCTAACCTTAATGCTGTTGAGCTGCGAACCCCTTCCTTATAAGATATATGTTTACTTATCATTCTTATCTTTATTCATCAAGTACCATCTTTGCAGGGTGTATCCTATTGAAACACTTAAAAGTATTATTTTTAAAACTGCATCTATATTTGTAAAACTTAACATCAAGCTACTTCCATTTAGGGCATATATTTTTATATCGGTAAAATTCATTGGGTACAT
>Ga0208667_1000167_pt1 | contig 30683 bp, 43 predicted proteins | sample 11BtaG_FD_184085 | JGI IMG/M metagenome (GOLD analysis project Ga0208667, IMG submission 184085) | Marine viral communities from the Subarctic Pacific Ocean - 11B_ETSP_OMZ_AT15265_CsCl metaG (SPAdes) (version 2) | ecosystem: Environmental > Aquatic > Marine > Oceanic | place: Pacific Ocean... | reverse complement strand
TGGAAAGCCAATGGTGGTACGACCTCAAGCAATACGGATGGAGATATAACTTCAACTGTACAAGTTAATCAAGATGCTGGGTTTAGTATTGTTACAGATTCACCATCCAATAATACAGCTAGAAGCATAGGTCACGGATTAGGCGTTGCACCTCAAGTTGTTATTAGACGAGCAAGAACTCGAGTAGAAAGTTGGAGAGTATTTCACAGTTCAGCAGGTTCAACAGGCTCTTTAAAACTTAATGATAGTTCTGCATACAATTCTAGTACAGTTTTATTTACTGGAGTTACTTCTTCAACTTTTGGAGTAGGAACAGATTTTTCAGTTAATGGTAATTACAACTATGTAAGTTACTGCTTCGCAGAAAAACAAGGCTACAGCAAGTTTGGTTCGTATAAAGGTAACGGAAACACAAATGGTGCTTTTGTTTATACAGGCTTCAAACCTGCTTGGGTAATGGTGAAACAAAGTAATACAGCTAGAAATTGGCAAATATTTGATAATAAAAGAGACGGATATAACAAAGACTATATGCCGAGATTACAAGCAGATAACGATTCACCAGAAGCTGCAAGTTCTGGAGCTAGTATGGATTTTGTAAGCAATGGTTTTAAAATTAGAACAAGTCAAACAGGAGCAAATCAAAACGGTGGAACATACATCTACATGGCATTTGCAGAAAATCCATTCGTAACATCAACAGGAATCCCAACAACAGCGAGGTAAATTATGTGGGCTTTAGTAGAATCAGATAACGTAACACAAGTCTTTACAAGACCTAAAGGTATGACTATAGGAGAAGTTAATTACCCTAGCAATATCTTTATGCTTTGGACAGCTTCTGAATTAGAAGCTATAGGGATTTATGAAGTCGTTATCGACAACACAAACTTAAAAGATAAAGAGTATTACATCAACACCAATCAAAGCTTTGACTTTGCAGACGGCGTTGTAACAGCTTCATACGGTGTGGCAACTGCTAAACCTTTAGACGATGTACTCTTTACAGCTCAAGAAGAAACAGATGGGCTTGGTACAGAAGGTGATGTAAAGCAAGTAGGTATCCGTCAAGGCTATAAAGATACTATCAACTCTCAAGCCGGTGGTATCTTACAAGACACTGACTGGATGGTTGTTAGAGCTGCAGAAGGCGGTACAGCCGTACCAAGCGATATAGCAACTTGGAGAGCTGCAGTGCGTACAAAGTCTAATGACATGTGTACAGCTATTGACGGTGCTACAGACGTAGATGCTTTAGCAGCTTTATACACTTATACAAATACAGGTACTGAAGAAAGTCCTGTTTACACAAGACCTTTAGGTGAGTTTCCAGAACTAGGAGCATAACATGGAACTATCAGCATATATTATTTGGAACATCTTTATAACTTTAGTCTTAGCCCCTATATGGTTTCAGATTAGGCAGAACACTTCAGAGCTTAGAAGACAAGATATATTGCTGAACAAAACACGTGAAGGTATTGCGAAAGATTATGTAACCAAAGATGAGCTAAGAAACGATATGACAATCATAATGGAAAGAATGGATAAAATCAGTGAAAAGCTTGACAAACTCTTTGAAGTTAAGTAAAATGGTAGTAAAGAAGAAAAAAACTAAGAAGCTTCCTGCTTCGACCTTAGTTATTTCAATTACTACTGTACCTTCAAAGATGTTGAAGAAATTAACACGTAGGAAAAACAATGGCAAAAGATAGAAAAAAAAGAACTAAAAAGTATAAAGCTACTTATAAAACAGATGGTCGTGTCGACATGAGTCAAGGTGGTCGAGTTGGTTATCGTGAAGGTGATGAAATTCGTATAGACCCTGCAACTGGTCAAGCATTACAAAATCAACAAGCTGGAGAAGCTGAACCTGCACCTATTCCGGCACCTAGAAAAGCAAGTAAACTATTATATTCAGATGGAATAGCCCCTGAAAAACCAGCCCCTGTATTAGAAACTAGAAATGCTAGAGCAGATGCTATTAGACAAAATAGAGGTCAATTAGAGTTTGACCAAAGCTATGATTTTAATATTCCCGGTACTCCCGGATATAATCCTAATCTTCCTACAAAAGCACCTACTGGTCCGTTTGGTGGACCTCTGGGCGGTTCTCCTGCACCGACTCCTGCACCGACTCCTGCACCGACTCCTGCACCTTTAACAAAAGAAACATTTGAAAAAGAACGTAGAGAAAGAATGATTGAAGCTGGTAGAGAAGCTGAGAAAATTGCTAGAGGAGAGATACCAGAGGGAATTATTCCACAACAAGAAATAGTTTCTGTCCCTACAGGACCTGCATATGAATCAGAGGCTATGCAACTTGCTGAAAGAAAAGGAGTTAGTCCTGAATTAGTTAAAGAAGTTGGTACTGAAGCTGTACAACAAATAGAAGATATTTCGACAGTTAAAACTCCTGAGCCTGTTACTGCTGCTAAAATTGAAGCTGAACAAATTACAACAGCTCCTGAAGTTGCTGTAGCTCAAGGTGAAATTAAACAAGAAGCTTTAGCAAAAGCTGCAGGAGTAGAGAGAGTAGACCCTATTCAAGCGGTTACAGTTGATATACCTGAAGGTGCATTAGCTGAAAGAGTTATTGGTACTCTTAGTCAAGACTCTAAAGCTCAAGCAGCTCAAAATGCTGGAACATCTTTAGCAAGAGTTACACGAGCTAAAAAACAATTACGTAATGCTGGTCTTAGTGAAGAAGATATTACAGAGCTTGGTAATGACCCTGAAGCACTTGAAGCAAGGCTTACTGAGTTTACTGAAGAACAAAGAGGGATTATTGAAGGGTTACCTCAAGAAGCTTTAGTATCTAATCAGTTAGACAGTTTATTAAGTGGCATTGAAGAAGGTGAAATACCCTCGTGGGCTAGACCTGCTGTTGCATCAGTAGAACAAATGTTAGCTCAAAGAGGTATGTCAGCCTCAACAGTTGGTAGAGACGCCTTGCTCAATGCAATTATTACTTCAGCGATACCGTTAGCTCAGTCTAATGCTCAAGCAATACAACAAAGTGTTTCACAACAAAAAACAATTGAAGCACAAGCTGACTTACAAAATACACAGTTTAGACAACAAACTGCCATGCAAAATGCACAAAATGTTTTTGCAATGGACATGGCTCAGTTCAGTGCTGATCAACAAACCAACTTAGCTAACAGTAAATTTTTACAAACAGTAGGTTTAACTGAAGCAAGTATGGAGCAACAATCAGCTCTACAAAACGCAGTGTTAATGTCACAAGCTAATTTAGCTGAAGCAGACTTTTATCAAAAAGCACAAATACAAAATGCTCAAGCTTTTTTATCTATGGATATGGCAAATTTAAATATCCAACAACAAGCAAATGTATTACAAGCTCAACAAGAACAGCAAAGAATGCTATCTAATCAAGCTGCAACAAATGCTGCAAGACAGTTTAATGCTGCAAGTGAAAATCAAACACAACAATTTATGGCAAGTTTGAATACACAAGTTAGTCAGTTTAATTCTCAACAAGAAAACGCAGTAAAGCAATTTAACGTACAACAGGCTAATGCTGCTGAAGCCAGACGAGTTCAAAATGAATTAGAAGTTAATAAGGCTAATGCTGCTATTGTTAATCAAGTAAAACAATTTAATGAACAAATAGATTTTAACAGAGAACAGTTTAATGTGCAAAACGCACAAGCAATTGAGCAGTCAAATGTAGAATGGAGAAGGAAAGCTAACTTAGCTGACACTGCTGCACAAAATGCTATTAATCAAGAAAACACTAAAATGGCATTTAATATATCTTCTCAAGCTCAAGCATTTTTATGGCAAGAGTTAAGAGACCAAGCCGACTATGATTTTAGATGGGCTAATGATACAGCTACAAGAAAAGTACAAGCCATGGTAGCTGCTTCAAGTGCAGAAGGTGATGCTGCTAAAAATTGGCAGACTAATTTTAATAATGTTTCATCAACCATTGATAGAATGTTTGGTATAGTATAGGAGATTAAATTGGGAAAACTAAGAAAAATTGCTAAAAAAATTGGCAAAGGTATAAAAAAAGTTGTCAATAAAGTTGGTCGAGCTTTTGGAAAACTAGGAATTGTTGGTCAACTGGGAATGATGTTTTTAATGCCTTATGCTATGTCCGGGCTAAGTCACTTATGGAGCAGTACCGTTGGTAAAGCCTTCGGTCAATTTGCAACACAAGGGTTGTCTCAAGGTACAACAACTTTTGCATCTAGATTAGTAGCTGAAGGAGGATTAAAAGGAGCTGTTGGACAAGCTATGGGAGCTATTCATAGTGCTGGTTCTGCAATAGGAACTGCTTATAATTCTCTTAGCACAGCAATATCTAATGGCTTTGATAGAGCTGGTAATTTTTTACAAGGCAAAGGTTTTAATTTAAGTGAAGGAAGGACACCTGTATTCGGCAGTAAAGCTGAAGATATTATTAAAGAAAGTGCAGTAGAACAAACTGCTTTAGAAGAATATGCAAAAAGAGAAGGAGTATCTTTAAATGAAGTAGGCAAAGAATTAGATACTGGAAAAATTTTAGGAATCGAAGATAAAGCAATCACAGATGTTATTGCAGAAAAGAAAAGCTTACTTGAAAGAGGAAAAGATTTTGCTTCACAATCTTATGATTCTATGGTAAAAGATTTAACTGATCCTTCAAAGTATGGTAAGAAAGCAGCTCAAACTGCTTTTGCACATTTACAAACAGCATTAGCTCCGGCAATGCCACAACAAACGCTTAATATTGTTAGACCTTTAGATATTGGAACTATTGATGCATTTAATACTCAAGGTATATTTAATCAAGCAGACTTTACAAGTATGAATAATGCTTATCAAGCACAAGGAAGTTCTTGGGGAGCAACAAATCAACTTGGACAGTCTTATCTTATGGAACAAGCAAGTATGGGAAGTACAAACTATATTAATGATATGAGAAGACTTCAAGGATATGGAGGAAATAATTAATGAGAGAAGAGTTTAACCAAGAAGGGATAGATGCTCTTGTTAATGCAGGAAAACCTATTCCGGGACAGTCTTTAACAAATAGCCCTGATCAAGGTTATCCTTGGGAAGGACCCCCTGAATTTACTAACTTTAGAGAAGCTTTAAATTTTATTGCTGAAGAGCTTTTAGTAGAAGATATTTATGTTCCTCTTATGGTTGGTATTGGGCAGGGAGTTCCTGTTTCTGATGTAGCTTTACAAGTATTACAAAGAGGTTTTCAAGAGGGTAAATGGAACCCAGATTTATTGTTATTATTGTTAGAGCCTGTAATGTATTTACTAATGGCGTTATGTGAGAAAGCAGGGATTAATGACTATCGTTTAACAGGGGATGAAGAAGATGATCTTGAACCCGAAGATGAAAATGAAATAGCTGAAATGAGAGCTAATAATTTAAAAAAATATGCTGATAGTAAAATTGATAAAAATAGGAAAGTTCCTGAGGGAGTTTTACCAAAAGAAATTGTAGAAGATATTGAAGAGCTTGAAATACCTGAAGGATTACTTAGTAGACCTCAACAAGCTCAACCAAGTTTATTAGGACAGCAGGAGTAAAGAATGGCTAACGGTTTATATGAAGGTGATGGTGGAGTTTCTTTTGGTCAAGAACAGTTTGAAGCAAAAAGAAAAAGAGAAGAAAAGGAACAAAAAAAACAACAGCGAATACAAGAAAGTTTATATGCTATTAATCTTACAGCAGCAGGAGCCAATTGGTTAATTAATAGAAATGCTGAAGAAGCAGAAAGAAACGGAGCTGTCGCACGATCACATTATTTAGCTAAAAATGAAACTGCTAAAGAATGGAATACTATGCATAAAGAATATGAAAAGCTAGGTTATTCCAGAGATCAAATGCTCGAAGCTGAAACAAGAAAAAAACTTAGAAATCATTTACTTGGTATTTATGGTGAAGAGTTTAATGTTGATGGCTTTAGTGATGCTATCAATGAAATTTCTAAAAATTATTCTAAGAATCCTGACAATTTAGCATCTTGGAATAAAACTGTAGATGCTCAATTAGCTATACCAAACTTATCTCATGAAGATATGATTGAACTTATTAGGGCAGAGGGAGAAGCTCCAAAAACTATTGGTTCGTGGTTCGGTAACAAAATATTAAAAATGGCTAAATCACATGATAAGGAAACTTTAACAGAAGAAGATAAATTAGCTAAAGAAAAATTACTCAGTGGTTTAATTGGAGATCAATTTAAAAATGCTACTTCTGCTCTTGAAGCTTATGGTAAACTAGGCAATCCTGTCGAACAGCTTGTAGAGTTTATGAAAAGTGAAGAAGGTAAAAAAATTACAGTTTACAAAGACTCCAATGTTAATACATTTGAAAACGTTGTCGAGGATAAATATGGAGGAAAATCTAAAGTTACATTTGCAACAACAATTGCACAAGCTCCCGATGGTTCGCCAGTACAAATCGGTGATGCTATACCTATGGGTTCCTATACTCTTACAGGTGAACGAAAAACTCGTAATCCTACAGAGTTAAAAACAGGGCAAGATGATATAATTGCTTACATAAATAGGGCAAAAGATGTAGACTTAGAAGATTTTTACAAAAATGAATTTAAAGATAATCCAGTATCTTATACTAATAATATTTTAGATACTGCAGAAAACCTGATAAGTACACAAGGCTTATCAAAAACTCAAGCTATAGCAGCAGCTACTGAATATGTATCGGGACAAGACTCTATTATTGTTGATACTAATATGAGCTTGTTTGATTTAGATAATATGCAGGGTACAGTTAACACTGAAAAATTACCTCAATATATTGAAAGTATTAAACAAGTAAAGCCTGAATATGGAGTTGAGCAAGAACTTAGAGGAATGAGAGATCAATTTTTATTAGCTATTAAAGAGTCAGAGTTGGATGACCAACAAAAAATAGATGAAGAACTAGCTCTTAATAGTATTATGAAAAATGCTGGTATTATTCCAGCCGAGGAATATAATAACCTTGTTATAAATGGAGGTAATGAATCTCCAGAAGTAAAAACGTGGTTGCAAGAATTAAATGAAATACCTTATGCTGGTAGAGTATCAGAATTTTTAGTAGGGGAGGAGCTTGATCTGTATGATGCAGCATGGTTAGCTCCCGGTTATGGACTTTATAAAATTGGGGGTAAAGTTGCTAGTAAAACTTTAATTCCTAAATTAGCAGATAACATAATAAAATCTAAAAAAGGACAAGCCTCGATAAATAAAATTAGAACAAGAATGATGGAAGGCTTTAGCAATACAGCAGATAAAGATAATTTTTTAAAAGGACTTACCATTGTAGAAAAAGCAATTTTTAGAGCTATGTCTAAATCAGAAAAAAATGTAAGTACTCCTATGTTACAAATTTTTAGAAAAGAGCTTGCGGAAATGCCGGGTTTATATCTTAAAGCCTATCTTCCTAGTTTAAAACAAACAGTTGGCTGGGGTTTATTTGGTGGTTTATCTGCGTATGGATTCTATAGTAAAGCCACTTTACCTGAAAAAAAAGAAATTGAAGATTAACTATGACACTACTTTCTACCAAGGGAAATAAAAAATCTCGTTTAGGTCGTAATTATACATTAGATGATTTAGAAAAAAACGAAGACTTTCAAGAAATATCAGAAAGGTTTTTAAGTTCTGTAGGAGAACAGTCTGATGATATATTTGAGTATTTAAGAGACTCTGATTTTAACTTATTTAATGGTATGCAACGTGCCATAAATAGTGAAAAATTCACTCAACAGCAAAAAGACGACTATAAATATCTACGTTCTCGTTTTGACAGAGCAGACATGGGCAGCTTGAAACAATATATTGAGCTTGTTAAAGATGCTGCTGTTGATATTTCGACAGACCCAACTGCTATTGCTGCTGCTTTATTAACTCCTGTTACTGGAGGAACTTCTTTTGGTGCGAGACAGGCGGTAGCAACTGGTGTAAATCAAGGTTTAAAAAATATAGCAAAAAGTAAAATTACTCCTGCTCAAACAGTTGGAATTGCTGCAGCAGAAGTTGGTGCATGGACAGGTCTAGATAATCATTTTAGACAAAACACCGAAATAAATACCAATATGAGAAAGCTTTATTCTAAGCCTGAATTAGTAGGCAGTACAGCTATTGGAGCTTTGACAGGTGGTATTTTTGGAGGACTTGCAAGAAAAAACGAGTTCTTCCAAGACAGACTAGAAAAACTTTATACTGATGATGGCTATAGAAAAGAAGCCGGTAGTGATTTATTATATAATTTAAGAAAAGCAAAAGATACTTTACTAGCTAAAACACTTGCAAGTCCTGCTTGGATTTTAAAAACTGATGCAGAGTTTTCACCCACTGCAAGATTACTGGGTCAAAAATTTACTTCAGAGTTTGATAAAAGTTTAGTAGCTAAAACTAAACGTAGAGTAGGTTATTCATATGCTGAAGATATTAACTTTAGAAGAGGTAATTATAAACTAGGATTTGATGAAGCTGTTGCTCCAATTAGACAGGTTGGAGAAGTTTTACCAGAAGATGAACAAGCTGTTATAACTTTAATGCGAGGCGGTGAAGTTGCTGGAGCAAGTCAGGCTGTAAGACAAACTGCAGAAAATTTAAGATTATTTTTTGATCAAATTAAAAAAGATGCAGAAGAAGTTGGTCTGGACCCTAAGTATATAGAAAATTATTTTCCTCGTTCTTGGAACAGAGACGCCATTAAAAGTAATCCTGAAGTATTTAAACAAAAATTAATTGATAATAATATTGTCGAAGCTGATAAAGCTGATAGTGTTGTTGAGGGAATGTTAAATAAACAAAACGAACTTTATAGTTCTCATTCAAATCTTTTAACTCAAGCCCGTAAGTTTGAAAATTTAGATGATAATGAATTTGCAGAATTTCTTACAAATGATTTAGTTCCTGTTACTACAAATTATTTTATGAATGCTGCTAAGACTATTGAGCATAAAAAACATTTTTTAAATGCTGGTCGAGACGTTAGAGTAATAGGAAAAACTGAAGACGAAAACCTTATATTATTTAAACAAGATAATCAATCTCAGTTTGTTGAAAGATTTATTAATCCTATTGATGCTGAATTAAGGGCAGCAAGAAAAGGTAAAGGATTATCAGCTAAAGAAAAACAAAGAATTATTGATGTGTATAAATCTGTTACTGGTCAGGTTGATTACTTTGACAGTGGCTTAATCCAAGGTATCTATGATGGTACTAAACTTGCTAATGCTATGGCTTATCTGCCACTAGCTACTGTATCTTCATTGTCAGAAGCATTCATTACACTTGGTAAAGCTCCAACAAGTTCTGCTATCAAAGGAGCACAAGATGGTATTACACGAGGTCATAAATTATTTACCTCTGAAATATCTCAACTATTAAAAGAAAAACATAACTTGACAGATGATGAAGTATTAAAAGAAATGAATAGTGTATTTCTTGCCGTAGATGAAGCAATGTCTGATGTAACAAATCGTTTATCTGGAGAAGGATTACAAAATGAGTTTTTACAAAAACAAGCTAGACGTTTTTATAGATTTAATTTACTTATACCTTGGACAAAAACAGTTCAACTTGCTTCGTTTTCAACAGGTAAAGATTTAATTCAAACAAACTTAAAACAATTAGCAGACCCTAAAGGACTTAGTAAATCTAAAATAGAAAGATTAACAGGTGAATTAAATGATCTAGGTATAGATATTGATAAGGGTCTGACGTGGACTAAAAAGTATGGGGATGAAGTAACAGACCAAGCGAAGTCTGATGAGTTTTACCGTAATGATATTATTAGAGGTGCTGGAAGATTTACAAATGGAGTTATCTTACAGACATCTAGAGAATATGCAACTGTTCCTACTTTTATGACAAATCCAAAAGTAGATATATTTACACAGTTTTTAAGATATCCCACAGTTTTTGGTAATACTGTATTACGAAACTTTGCTAGAGATACAATAACTGATACTACAGTTAACGCACCTAAACTTGCAGCCTTTGTTTTAATGTCTACAAACGTTGCTAAGGCTACTAATTACTGGAGAAGTTCTCCTGAAGAAAGAGAAAGAATAAAAGACGATGGTACTGATTGGAGAGATACTTTAAAAGCCTATCAACGTGTTGGACTTCTTGGTCCATTGGAATATCCGGTTAGAATTACTGAAGGTATTTCATATGGTCAGAATCCACTAGTGGCTACAACTGGTGTTGGTGGTCCAGTCATTAATGATATCATTGGGTTAACTTTATATAACCGAGGATTTTTAGAAACAGCAGCTAGAAAAATTCCTTTAACAGGAACTAAAAATATTTTTGACAGAGCTGTCGGAGATATTATGGAAGAGTATACAGGATTTAGAGACCCTTATACTCCTTTACAAAAAGCTGCAAAAGAAATAGATAAAAAGATTCTGAAAGGATTTAGAGAAGGAGCTGATGTCGTAACAGCCAGAGAAACAGAAGAGGCTAGTTTACTTACAAGAAACAGATTATTAAAGTTTCAAGGTGGTCCTGTATCTCAAATAGACCCATACACTATGCAAGAAATAGATTATAGAGATCAGTTTTCCGTAGGTGGTGTAGTAGGCGAAGAAGTAATAGAAGGTCCGGAAGTTCCTTTTACAAAAGATAACGCTGCTGAAAGAGTTAATCCTTTTACTGGAGAACCTTATCAAGAACAAATGGATAGACTAGGTTTTAGTAAAGGTCAAATAGTCATGGTTCCTCCTGAAAAGAAAGAAATAGATAGTCTTAAAAAAACTATTGATTCTATGATTGGTTCATACGAAAATAAAAATGAATATGTTTCTAAATTAAATAACGTATTAAGTCCTTATCATAAAATAAGTTTTCCAAATTCATTTAATTTATTAAAAAGAGAACTTGTAAATTATGTTTATAAAGACGAGCCTAAACTATCATTTCAATCAGATGTTGAAAAAAGAATTGCAGAGCAGGGTAAAAATAAATTATTAAAAGTTATTAATTTTAAATTACAAAATGAATTAAATTTAAAAAAAGAGGGATGGAATCCTAGTAAAACTGCTGCAGTTTTAAAATCACCTTTTGAAAAAGTGATAGAAGTTAGTAGAGTAAAGAAAAATATTGGAGGTAAAATTGCTTCTAAATTTATTTCAAAAGCTTATGATAAATCATTGGCTCAGAAAACTCAAATAGCTACAACAGGTGGTACATATTCAAAAGCTGCAAAAATTATGGAAGACTATCAGAAATTTAACTCACTAGATTATGGTTCCGGAATGCAAGTGAATCAAGCTAAACAAGCTTTAAATGCAGACACTTTTGAACCGTTCCCTCAACTAGATAAAGCAGAAAAATATGGGATGCCTGATTTTGTAAGAGCAGAAGATATAAATAAAAAATATGATTTTATTACAAACTTTTCAGTTCTAAATGTTTTACAAAAAGCAGATCGAGATAAAGCTGTAAAAAATATTGGAAGGTTATTAGATGATAACGGTATGGCTATTATTACAGTTAGATCAAAAGATGATGTTTTAAAAGCATCACCAAAAGCAAAAAGCAAACTTTCTGATTCAGAGCTTATCACAGCAAAAGGAACTTATCAAAAAGGTTTTACCCGTAAAGAATTAAAAGAATATTTAAATAAAACTTTAGGTGAAGACTATGATGTAATGGACTTACCTAACAAATATAAAATGTCTGGTGTCGGTGTTATTATTAGAAAAGTAAGGAAGCCTTATAATGAAGGTGGTCCAGTTAGACCTGAGTACATTGGTAAAGATGCATATGAATCAGCTATTTTAAAGTTTGCTGAATCAGATTTAGATGCTCAATTACTCCGTGAGTTTGCGTGGGTTGAGTCAAAGTTTGCAACTGATAAAGAAACTTTTAGAAAAGATAACAGAAGTGCCTATCAAATAACACCTATTAGATTTCAAGACTATACAGATTCTTTAAAAGAAGATTCTGAAGTAGGTGCTGGATTAAGAAGATATGTTTCAAAGATGGAAAAAAAATATGGAGCAAATTATCAAGACATCGCATATGATGACCTCAACAATCCTGAAATAGCTACCCTAGTCACAAGGGCTTTATTAAAAAGAGTACCGGAACCAATCGGAGAAACAAAAGAAATAAGAGCAAAGCAGTGGAAAAAAGACTGGAACACGGAAGAAGGGGCAGGTACTGTAGAGAAATATTTAACAGATTTAAAATATTTAAAATAATGTTACTATATACAGAAAAGCAATTAGACGTGGCATACAGAATAGACTGTAAAGCTCGTAGTCAATCAGATGAGCCTTGGATAACTCGTGAAGACTTTAGACCTTTGTATGAAGATTTGATAGAATCTTACATGATTGCATACAAAGAAGATGATATTTTTTCTACAACTATACCTGAGTATTTAGTAGATTCAGTAAATGATTTACTTTCTTTAACTTTAACTACAGAAAATTAGTATGGGTTTTCCTTTTGAAATAATTACAATGCTTGGTTCAACGTTATTAAGTGGATTACTTAGTCTATGGTCTCAACGTATGAAGGCTAAACAAGAAGAACAGAAGATGTTAATTGCTAGAACTGAAGTTCAAAATGCTGCTATCTCAGATGCTAGAACTTATGAGAACAAAGGATTTCAATGGACAAGAAGAATTATAGCATTGACAGCAATTTTTTCTATTGTATTACTTCCAAAGCTTGTACCGTTATTCTATCCTGAAGTTTTAGTTACAGTTGGCTATACCAATTGGAAGCCCGGATTTTTATTTTTTACAGATGGAAAAGAAATATTTGAATGGATTTCATTTAATGGATTAGTTATCACTCAACTAGATACTAATTTAGTATCAGCTATTATTGGTATGTATTTTGGTGGCAGTCTTGTCAAGAAATGAAAGAGTTTATAAGTGCCATAGAGACTATAGGGATTCCGGCTGCTGCTGCAATAGGCTTGGGTTACTTAGTATGGACACTATTTAAAAGTTTAATTTCAGACATCCACAAAAAACTAGATACGCAACACACGATGATTGTTTCCTTGATTGATAGGATAAGGCAAATGGATAATGATATGATACGTATCGACACATTGGTTCGTACTGCATTAAAGTTACCACCAGACGTTGCTAGAATAGCTCGGGCTGATGGTAAGAAAGACGTAAGAAAAGATTAGAGTTACTTTAAAACGTTTAACTCTCTTTGTAAATAGTTATGTAAATCCCCCATTTTATTTTTTCCTTTCTTTAAAATAGCTTTTATTATATCTCGTTCATCTACAGGAAATATTTCGTCTACTTTGTTTTCAGGAAGCATACTAAACTCTGTAACAATTTTATTATCTCTTGTAAGAAGCACTTTAAAACTTACTAAGTTAGCTTCACTTTTATTAACCATTATCACTCTCCAAATTTGCAAAGGTTATCTTATCCTGTCTACCACGTAGTCCTGCTTTCATGTAAGAAGTAGCACGACCTTCAAAGAAGTTCTGATGTTCAACACCCATCACTTCATCCAACCAACCTAGAGGATTCTCACGTTGGTCATAGTTGGTTTTAAGACCAAGCTGTAACAATCTTCTATCGGCTATGTATCTATTGTAAGCATACATATCTTTCTTGGTAAGACCCTGTAAGTCTCCCATATCAAACACTAGGTCTAAGAATTTATCTTCTAGTGTTACCATCTGTCTACAAATCTCGTAGAGTTCTGCTTTAAAATCATCTGTCCATATCTCTATGTTCTCTTGAATAAACTCTCTAAACAATTTAGTCATAGCTTCAACATGCATAGACTCATCACGGATAGAGTAAGTAACTATCTGTCCCATACCTTTCATCTTGCCGAACCTTGGAAAGTTTAACAAGATTGCAAAGCTACTAAACAACTGTAGTCCTTCTGTAAAAGCTGAATAGACTGCTAAAGTTTTTGCAATACTTTTCTTATCTTTCTTGATGGTCTTGATGTTATGAACATACTCGTGTTTATCAGCCATTTCTTCGTACTCTGCAAAAGCTTTGTACTCTATCTCAGGCATACCCACTGTATCAAGGAGTAAGCTGTAAGCATGTTGATGGATAGACTCCATGTTTGCAAACGAACCCATCATCATACGTGCTTCAGGCTTTCTAAATATACGCATGTATCTATCGACATAACCTGCACCAACGTCTACATCGGATTGAGTAAACAACCTAAAGATTTGGGTAAGTAAATTCTTTTCTTTTGAATCTAACTCCTGCCAATCTTTTACATCAGTGTGTAGTGGTACTGACTCCGGCATCCAATGCATTTGGTTTTGTAAGACATAGTAGTCAAACATCCACGGGTTATCGAATGGTTTGTAGTAATCTCTCGTGTCTAATAAGCTCATCTGTTCTCCTTGTTAAATTTCTTAACTAAATATTTTAAATTTTCAATTACGTATCCTGCGTAATCTTTTGTTTTTGAGAATGGGTCTTTATGTTCATCACAATAATCTAACCACATCCTACTTGTAAAGCCAGAAAACTTCTGACTAAACACCTTGTCAAAGTCTGATTGTTTCATATTAATCCTTTGGTAAATAAACTATAACAGCAGAGTTACATTTAGGACAAGTTAAATTAGTTTCCATAATATACTCATCGTTCTCATCTTCTATGTCGTGATCTCCACCCCATATTAGTTCTGTTCCACAATGCCAACAACCCATACTATCCCTCACAAGCTATACATTCAGCATCATCTAATTTAATACGCTGAACTTTTAAGTTTACATTTTCTACACTACGAGCAGCATTAGACCTGAAGTAGTATAGAGATTTAAGTTTGTTCATCCCATACCAGTGTACATCATTAACGTACTGCATGTACTCATCGTGTACTTCCTGTGACTCTGTAGCCTTTGGAAGTGTAAAGAAAAGATTAACTGATTGTGCTTGACAGATAAACTCTTGTCTTTTAGAAGCATGTTCTATAATCCATATCTGATCTATCTCATTAGCAGTTTTAAATATTTCTTTTTCATCATCTGTTAAGATATCAAGGTGCTGTACTGAACCATCGTTACCTGCAATGTCTTTCCACAATGCAGTCAACTCATCTTTCTTTAAACCTTTATCTTGTAGTATCTCGTCTAAGTATTTGTTTTTAACTTGGAACGAACCTGAGAGAGTCTTGTGCGTATAAACGTTAGCACGATATGGCTCAATCGAAGGAGAAGTACCGCCACATATGATACTAGAACTAGCGTTAGGAGCAACAGCGAGTAGATGAGCATTACGCCTCCCACTACCACTGACATCAGGAGCTTCACCCCTGTCCTCTGCAAGTCTTTCAGAAGCTCTGGTTGCTTGTGTTTTAAGATATTTAAACGCTTTATGATTGAAGCCCGTAGCATAGATACCTTCAAAAGGTAAGTTGCGTGATTGGAGATACGAATGGAATCCCATCGCACCAAGACCCAACGACCTTTCTCTATAAGCCGAGTAGGCAGACTTAGTAAAGCCTTCTTTGCCCTGCTTAATATGTTTTTGAAACCTTTTAAAGTTTGCATTGTACTCTCCTAAGTTATCTGTATCGACAGCGTTATCAATATAATGTTGAAGCACGTTGTCTAGCATGGTTATTAAATCTTCAATGAACATAGGGTTTTCTGACCATTCATCAAAGTATTCTAAGTTGACAGAAGATAAACAACATACTGCTGTTCTTTCTTCGTTAGTAGGTAACGTAATCTCAGAACAAAGATTGCTCTGTTTGATTTCTAATCCTAAATCTTTTTGTTCTTTAGGTAAAGCTTCGTTACATCTATCTATGTTGACCATGTAAGGCTCACCTGTCTCTGCTCTAGCATTAATGATCTGCCACCACAAGTCTCTAGCATTTACAATCTTAGTAGGCTCGTTAGTCTTAGGGTCAATCAATCTAAAGTCTGCATCTTCTTCAACAGCTTTCAAGAACTCATTGGTAATGTTAATACCATTATGAAGATTAAGATTCTTACGATTAATATCTCCACCTGATTCTTTACGCATGTTAATGAACTCTTCAATCTCCGGATGAGATATATCCATGTAAGCTGCATAAGAACCACGTCTTGTTGTGCCTTGATTAAAGGCTAACATCTGAGAATCTACGACATGGATGAAAGGAATTGAACCAGTAGAACGACTGCCATGAGTAGTAGAAATACCGTTACTCCTAATATCTCCCCAATATCCACCAATACCTCCGCCTGAACTCGCCAACCATATATTCTCGTTATAGTGAGCAGATAAACCATCCCTGCTGTCAGGTACATAATTGAGGAAACAGCTAATAGGAAGCCCACGACTTGTTCCTCCGTTACTAAGTATAGGAGTGCTAAACATGAACCAACAGTTGGAACTGTAGTGATAAAGCCTTTGAGCCAAGTCAAAATCTGTGTGACCTTTGTAGGTAGCTCCGAAGACTGAGGCTCTGGCAAATGCTTCCTGTGCGTGTGTTTCTTTAACTTCGATTTCCCCATCTTTATTACGTTTCTCCCATAAGTATCTATCCTTGAGTGTGTCAAGGCTAAACTTATCTAAATTTTTTTCGTTACTATAATTTATTTTTATACCAAGATATTCCTTGATACCTACTTTATCTTCTATCATTATATGTTCTCTTTGTCGTGTACATAAAGCATTATTATAGCATAGTGTAATATTTTAAGCAAGTCTTTTCTGTTCTTTCCTTCTTTATTACCGTAGCGTTTAGCATACTTCATAATATTACCAAGACTAAAGCCCTCACCATGTCCCGAATCAATAATAACATCGGTAGCCTGATATTTATCGGATGCATAATGCTGACTGTATGTAGCATCAATGTATCCTTTAAGCTCTTGTAATAGTTTGTCTTCATTAAATTTGTAATTAGTTTTCTTCATGTTTCCATTCCTTAGGTAAAGTCTCTTCGCTATACCATGTAAAGTTATTTGTTTCAGCCCATTCAGCATGTGTTCTTTTTGTTCCATCTTTCCTAACCTTGGCTCCCGGCATAGGAGAGAAAGGCTTTTGAAATAAAAATATTAACTCAGTATTTTTTGGAAGTGCTTTTCTAATATGAATATATTTACTGTACTCAGCGTGGTCCCAAAACCTACCCTTTGCTTCTAAGAGTATTGTCTTACCCTCTATCTCTCGAACAAAATCAGCTTCGTATTTATGTTCAACAACATATTGTATGACATCCCAATGATGTTTCCAGTCTTGAAGTATTCCCAAATGAATGTCATACTCCCATCGACTGTCATACCCTTTAGGTACGTTAATCTTTTTAGGTCTAGGTTTTCTAGGTACTCTTCTAGGCATTAATGAATGCTCCGAGCTTCTCTTGAGTCTACTTCTATTTTAAGAATTGTTGATAAGTCTGTTAAAATATCACTGGGTATAGCATCAATTGGTTCACCACTGGCTAACTCGTGTGCAAGTAGTAATAAAATTTTTTCTAATCTATCATTATTTTTCATGTATAATATCCTCGAGAGTTATCTCATTTATTGGTTTAGTTTTTGAAACCTTTTTAATTTTTTTAACTATCCACTTTAATGAAAAAGAAGAAAGCCGAATCTGATTATTAGCATAAATATGAGTGTCTGTAGGTAGTAAATCAAATGCATTTTGTTTATCTATCTTTTCTTTTTCTGAATCAGACACCAAATTTTTAACCCAATCAACCAAGAGTTCTAGTGATTTTTTTCTAATTTTTTTAGCTCTTTGTGCATTCATAATATCTCCTCCACGTTTGGAACTTTAACAATATTTGTAAAATAAACTGGTCCTTTGGCATACTTAAAAACTCTTAAACCTTTACCATTATTACTGTCAGAATGGCACTTATATTTATAAGGACAATAGGTACATTCTTTTGGAAGCTTCATGTTTCCTGCTTTACCTTCGGCTATTGAAGGATAGCAAAAATCAGGAGGTGTTTTTTTCTTGATAGCTTTTTTTATAGTTTTAATTCTATCTTTAATATTCGGCTTATCTAAATCTTCAGGTCTAAAAAGAGTTAGTTCTCCAGTTTCTTTATTAATTACTAAGAAACCACCAGCACTGGTTTGTTCTGCTGCTTCATATCCGGCAAGTTGTGCTAGATAACCAAACGTATCTTGTTCTGCTAGTGTTCCATCATTAAATTTTTTAAATGCATATCCAGACGCTGACTTAACATCGACAACTTCACCATCAATTTTACAATCCATGTGTCCTTTAATTCCACTAACAGTTACTTCTTTTTGTTCTGAATCAACACTGTGTCCTGCAAGTCTAACAAAAAATAAAAGTAGAACCTCTAGTAGATGTCCATACAAAAATTTAATAAAAGTGCTTGGTTGTAGTTCAGTGTCGGCATCTTTTTCTTCATGCATATCAAACCATAACTGCCTATCAGGTTTTCCAATATTAGACATACGAAGATTATTAGACGTAGCCCTGTTAGCTCCAACAGGAGTAGCCCAGTCGACTAATGCTTGAGTCATATCTTCGCTAAACTTTTCTAAAAGTTTTGGAGGAATAACAATAGGCTCACCCTTTGAAAGGGATGATATTGTATTATATATATCAGGTACTAAATTGTCAAGCTGTTTCTTTTTCATATTCTTCCTCAGTTATACTATCAATTAAACTGATAGCTTTTTTAATAGACAGTTTAAACCATTCACCATTTCTTTCTATAGCTTGTTTGCTACAAAGCTTGTGTGCGTTTGATTCAGCAAGTCTTCTGTTTTTAAAGTCTTTATAATATTCAAGTTTATAATCCCGCATAGGCGAAGATGTTTGATATTGGTTACATCTGTCAATTGCTTCTATAGCCATACCAACTTTAATCCAGCCTTTCCAAGCAGGGTTTGTAATAATATATACTTGACCTTCTTTACTACTAGAATAGCTAGATAAAGATTGAAACGCAGCATCTTCAAATGTTTTGTAATGTCCGGGTTTATACAACGGATGAGTTTTACTTATGTACTTACCGTTAACAAACATTCGTTCTGTGTTTCTTTTAGTATATTTTTCTAAAGTCGCATAGCATGGAATACATACTTTTTCTTTTCTTTCTTTACGTGAGGGTTGCCAATTATCATCAGTTAATTTAACCCCACACTCGTTACAATTAATGTGTGTCACTCCAGTTTCCTCCTATTTTATATTCACCATCTAACGGACAACGCATGTTAAAATATGTTCCTGCATCTATAATACTTTCAACAGCAAGTTGACCAACTCTATTAGCTTGACATTCTTTTACTTCTATTTGCCATTCATCATGAATATTACCTACAAATTTATAATCAAGATTTGCAAGAGACAAACGAGTATTCAGTAGTATCAACCCCTTTTTCATTGCTACTGCTCCTCCTCCTTGTAATAAGGTATTTAAAGCAGCGTGTTCATGTCTAACAAATATCTTTCTACCATCTAAACCTTTTAAAAATTTTTTCTTTGCTGCTCTATCAACTCGTTCTTTAAGAGTTCTAAGTGTTGGGAGACTACTAAAAAAGCGTTCTCGCAACTTCTTACCGTCTGCTCTGCTTCCATTAACAATGCTTCCAAGTTTTTCGTCTCCTGCTCCGTATATGAGTGCATAGATGAAAGTTTTTGCCTGATCTCTTGATTCAAGTCCAGCAAACTTTTGGTTAGTTGTGTGAATGTCTCCATTGATAATTTCATTTACATACTCCTCGTCAGCCATGTAGTGTGCTAACATTCTTAATTCTAATCCACTTGCATCTACACCTACAAGTTTATATCCATCAGGTACTGTCCAACAAGACCTGCACTCTTTACCAAAAGGACTATATACAGCAGGTACTTGAGCCATGTTTGGGCTTCTGTGTGCCATTCGACCTGTAATAGTACCAGTACAAATAACAGAACCATGAACTCTGCCATCGTTTTTAACAGCATCTAACCATGACTCAACTTGAGCAGCTCTTTTTTGTAAGAGTAAAAACTCTGCAATTAATTGAGCTTCTTTAATATGAGATATTTTTTTTAGTGTTCCTTCATCAACAATAGGTTGTCCTGTTGGGGTAAATCTTTTAGGCTTCCAACCAAAATCAATTAAGTACTCACCTATTTGTTTTCTACTTCCAAGATTAAATTCTTGTAGCTCTTGCCTCATGAAAGAGTTCATATCATTAGTCTCTTTCCTTTCTAAATATTCCTCTTCAGTTAAACCTGACTTAGACAGTGTTCCATCTTTTTTAAGTTTTGGAAACACACGTTTAACATCCACAAGTTTAGGTTTAAAAGTATGATGAACTTCTGTTTCGACTTCTTTTTTTCTTTTATTTAAAGAACTTAATAAAAGTGTAGCATTTTTTTCATCAAATAAAAATCCTTGTTGTTCCTGATCTGATAATATCTTACTTGTTTCATGTTCAATTTCTACAGAATCTTTACTAAATCCTGAACTGTCTGATCTAAGTTTTTCTAAAACTAATTTATTTACTTTTACATCTTGAATACAATAGTCCATCATTTCTTTACTGTAAGATTTAAAATCAGGCGAGTCTGACTTAGGGCAGTTGAGTTTCCATCCCCATTTTTCTAGGCTGTGTCCACCTTCTCTTGTCGGGTGTAACAGTCTTGATAGGGTCAAGGTATCAAGAACTTTAGCATGTTTATATAAATCAACATGCTTTAGTTTTTTAATTATGGGGAGATCAAAGCCAATGATGTTGTGACCAACTAGAATATCGGCTGACTTTAGAAACTCAATGCCCTCGTCAATTTGTGTAGGATCAAATGAATATACTTTATTATTTTCATCAATAGCAACAATACACCAAATACTATCAGCAGCCGGAACTCTTTCCAGTTCCCCTGTTTCTTTATTTTTTGATTCAAATTCCCAAAGCAATCCATTCGTTTCAATATCAAATACTAATTCCATAATGTTATCCTAAAAAGAGTTTATAATATCATCTTCAATATTAAATTCATTATCAAATATTTCAGATAATCTTCCTGTATCTTTATCGTAAATTAAAGAAGTTGCCATGCCTACGTCACCTGTGTATCTTGATTTAAGTACACGAAGTCTTGTAGTCCTTGCTTCTTCTTGATCGTCTGATTGTTGATTACGTTCCAATGCAATCACACAATCTGATAGCTGTCCAATGCTGTTAGAGCCACGGAGGTGAGAGAGACTAACTTCAATTCCATTCTCATGTCCTTTGTTACCATCGACTCGTCTGAGGTGGGATACAAGAATTAAACCTGCACCCGTCTCTTCAACTAAACTTCTAAGTCTAGTCATAATATTATCAATGGCTCGTCTCTCATCACCTTCGGCAAGGGCACTCACCAGCATATGTAAATGATCTACGACCACCCACTTACAATCACAACCAACAATTAAATATCTTAACTTTGCAAAGATATCATCTATTTCATTTGTTCCAAAATGAGCATGTATAAATACTTTATCATCTGCAAAAACTTTATCAAACATAGCAATCAATGTATCTTCATTAAACTTTTCTCTTTCTTGATCAACATATAATCTAGCATTTGCTTCAATAGAAAGGACACCATCCACTGTTCTTCTCCAGTCCTCTTCAAGTGCTATGATTCCTACATTATCATTAGTATTTTTTACAAGCCAATGTTCTAGTTCCCTCGTGATACTAGACTTACCAAGTCCTGTTCCACCTGTAAGAGTTACAAGCTCACCTTGTCTCAAGCCATACAGCTTTTCATTTAAACCCTTCCAAGGGTAGGGAACACTTTCCTTTTTCTCACGATTTAAAAAGGCTTTTTGTTTTTCAGAAACACGTATGATACCACTTGGAGTATAGGTCTTTGCATCCCACCAAGAATTAGTAAATTCTTTATATTTTGATTTGATAAGCATGTCGTTAGCATCTTTGTAACCATTAGGAAGAGTTACAATTTTAGCTTTTCCCGGCTTAATTATAGTAGCAACCTTTTGAGCTGCTTCTCTACCTTGTTTATCTTTATCAAAACAAATAACAATATTATCAAAACTTTCTACATATTCTAAATTTTCTTTAATGTCTTTGACTGCTGAAGCTGCTCCTCTAATAATCGACACGACTGCCCACTTACTACCGAGTAGTTCATAGGCAGCCATAGCATCACACTCTCCCTCAGTAATCGTTAGATATTTTCCTCCTTCTTTAAATAATTGTTGTCCGAACAGTCCAACACCTGAAGGTGACACATCAAATGAGAACTTTTTATCACGAACATATCTAACTTTGTTAGCAGTAATTTCATTGTTAATATACAGTGGATAAATGTGTTGTGCTAATTGTCCTGCTTGATCATAAACAACTTTAACACCATATTTTTCGGCAGTTTCTTTTGAAATATTTCTATCAGAAAGTTTGGCAAAAACACCCCCATGGTGATTTAATTCTCTTACCGTTTCTCTTACAACTGGTGATTTTTGTAATGATTCTACTGTATTCTTGCTTTTAAAAGTTGGAAAGAACTCATCGCAACTAAAGCACTTTGCAGAACCATCTTCATTAACAGACAAGGCATCGCTGCTTTTACAAGCAGGGCAAGGCTGATGATACTTAATAAATTTTAATTGATTTTCCATGTTTGACCCTTGAAATAAAAAGGCACCCATATTGCAGAGTGCCTTGGTTAAAAATAACTATTGAGATTCAGTTGTATCTTCTTTCTCAGTAGTCTCTGTCTGCTCTATCTTAGCTTCATCACACTCTAAAAGTAACTGTTCCAAGTTAGCTCTATGTGTTCGTGAAGCAAAGTCTAAAGCTTCAATAACGACTTGCAAAGTACCTACTTTTTGTACAGTTACAGTAGCTTCCTGCTTCTTTTGCTCATCGTCAATGTTATTGATGTCGAATAAGTTTTCACCATCTTCATTTCTAATAGTGATAATCATTTTAAAATTCTTCTCCACCATCAATAGCTTCAAACTCTGCACCATCCCCTGACTTATACTGTACTAAGTCAAGCACTTGCATAGCTTGAAAATCAAGCCCTTTAAAGTTTCCATATTTATTCGAAACTTCCCATTCATTATATTGAACTTTAACTCTAGAACCATTGCCTACTAACTCATCCATTGGGACTTTGTTAGCATCTACAAGCGTGGGTGCTTTGCGAACCATCCCGTTGGGACCATTCACTTTACGTTTAAAGTTTATAGATCGACCAACAACTTCGTCTTGAATCGTTAGATTTTTTACTTTAAATCCACGTCTTTCAAAGTCATCAGCCACTGAATCCTCAAGCACTAAATCTACTGTATACACAGGCTCAAACTTAGTGTTTGGGGTTGTTACACTAGCCCAATAGGCTACTCCTTCTTGTATTGCCATATAAATACCTCCTTGGTTTGGCGTTTTGTGAAAACAATTATACACTAATCACTTGAGGATGTCAAGCAATATGTCTTTCATTGTTATGTGTGTTGTATCAAATAAAGTTACAATAAATTTTTCACCTTCTTTTTTAATCTCGTAAGGTATTTTATTCTCATAAAATTCTTTATAATTTTTTGTAATATATTCATCAAACTTTCTTAATTGTTTCTTGTCAAAAATAGCTGTGGTTTCTTCTTCTAACATTCTCTGATATAAATAATTCATAAAGCTCCTTATTAATTAATTGTAAATGGTATTGAACAATTTGTTGTTGTAACACTTTCAAAATTTAAATCTAAAACGTATCGTTTAACAGCTCTTTTTAATCTTGAATTATTAGTACCTATAATATTAATATTGATAGGTGTTCCTACTTCGAGATCAAACTTAGCATTAAATTTTTCAGTATTTTTTATTGTAATATTTTTAATATAAGTTACAAATTTTCTATTTGATTTAGGTCTAGGACATGAAGCCTTTGATAAAGATTCTTTAACAATTTTAGAAGGGGTCTGAGGCTCACTGAGAGTCTCTGTATAAACCTCTTTGCTCTGTCCCAATGCTTGGGTACCAGTCAACACTCCGAAACCTCCTGTGGCTCCTGTCGTATTGACTATTTCTTCAGAAGTTTCAAAAGTATTTTCAAAATTTTCAACCTCTTGTCTTAATTCATCAAGCAAAGATAAAACATTAAGAATGTCTTGTGAAGTTTCATACTCTAAACTATTTATTCTATCTTCTAAATTATTTATAGAATTTAAAATAACATTTTGTCTAGCTAAAACATTATCATAAATATCCGTCTTAGCATCTAGTTGAATTTGTAAAGTTTTTAAAGCTTTACGCATACCTTTTACGTCTTCTGAGTTATCACTTATTTTTGAGCCAACAGTCCAAGATGTGGTGGTTGCTCCAATAAATAAAATAAATAATAAAATTTTAAATATAATATTTTTTTTCATTTGTCTCCTGTTTATTTAATTAATAATAAATAAATCTTAACATAAAAAAACTACTTATGTCAAGATTTAATAGTAACTTTATGCAACCTCCTGTGCTGTCCACCAAGTAGGCTTAGTTCTATTGCGTTCCCATTTGGCATAGTGTTTTTCGTTAATGCAGTAATCACGATAAGCAACAATAGGGTCTTCATCTTTGTACTCCTCAGGCATAGCCTGTGCTAATGGTGTCATGCTTGTATGTGTAATGTTGTCGGGCATCTTACTCAATGGTTCTTCTAGCTTGACAACACTTGCATGTTTCCTACCATACCTATACTCATACTCCAAGCCTAGTGCTAGGAAGTGTCGATACAACCATGAGTAGTTAGAGCTAGATTCTCTAGCCCATATAGTACATGGGTGATTCTTATATGCTTCTTTGTACAAACCATTAGCATCTGCATACTCATCACCATCTAAAACTCTGTGTGCTGTACACAACATCTGTGCTGTTTCCAATGGCATCTTGACTAGCATCTTATCAGGCTGTGCTTCTGCTGATATGGTTGGACATTCATCAAAATAAAATATGTTCACTTACCACCCTCAATTTCAAATGCTTCATTAAGATGATACAGTAAGTCTGCTATGGCATGTACCTCTTGGATATCTATACCCCCATACTCAAACAAACTAGTCACACCACTTCTAGATTTACGATAGTTCTTTTTAATCCATTCCAAATGTCTTGCTGGAATTTTAATTGTTATTTTTTTCTCGTTCATTTACCTTGCCCTCGATATTTTTTGAAGTTGCTTTTCTTGTTCTTGTTCATAGTAGAGAAAGCAACATTACCTCTACCTTGACTTGTCTTTTTACCTCTGCCTTGTGTAGCAGAAGTATATGTACTCTTAGTCCACGTCTTCGCCATAATACTCCTCTATATTTTTCTTACGCTTATCGTTAAACTCTGTAACTCTTCTACCCGAAACATAATCAGTTGTGCTCTCTGTCCATTTACCATCATTGATTCTTATGTCAATATATTTTACTTGGTTATCTTCAGCTTCTTTTTTTAATATTTCTTTTTGCTTTTCAACAGCTTCATAAAACTCAGTCATTGTTTATCTCCCTTTGTTTTTTAAGTTCCATCAACTCATTCCACTTGTAAAACTTTTTAGTCTCTGCATCCCAAAAGTTTCCACGCTGTACTCTTGGTGGTACATAAGGTTCTATTTTATTCTTGTCAACCAAGTACATATACAGCCCTGTCATTGCAACAAGTAATACACCTGCTATGACTACTAATATTATTTCCATTCTATAAAACCCATGTATGGTTCTTCTCTGTGTCCTTCTGATAAAAACTCTACTCTGTCAACAACTTCTTGTAAGTCATATGTTGTTGCAGTTGTTTCGCCTTCATCATCATGCCCCATAATCAAGCCTTTACCTGCAAAGTTTCTACCCGACCAACTAAAGTATCTTTGATTACCTTCAACCAATAGTCCTTCATCATCTACATACAAATCATCTGCATCAGATAGACTTACTACATCAAAGGTACTGCATTCTATTAGATCATAGATTTCTTTATAGTCCCCACCATATACGACTTCTTTGACTGTCTCGTCAAATGGATTTACTAAAATTACTCGCACTTATTATCTCCTTAAATTTAACACCAAGTAGTTTATGTATCCTGTCTTCAAACAAACTGACATGATCTTTAACTGCTTCTTGTTCTTTTGTTGTCATTACATCCCAATCATCTACTATAGATTTAGGGTCTATCTTTAAAGTATCAAACACTTTCATAAGCTCATCTGATATTATATGTTTAGCTTTTACTTTTGCTGTTACTTTAATTTCTTTATATTGTATCATAAAATATTTTACCTAGTCAATAGACACATACTTAAAAGGTTTAACAGACATCATGTTTTCTAAAAAGAATTGTCTGTAATCACCATCAGTATTGATACAACCACCTACTAATATATCATCATCAGAGTTGTATTTAATATCTGATACAGTCAACAGCATTCGTTGTTCATGCTCACCTGTTTCAATTTTGTGATACTTAAACATCAAACCATAGCCATTAAAGAATGCTTTTGCTACTGCTTTTTCTATTATTGTGTATTCTTTATCCATCAGTTAGTTCCTCCAATTTATCTTGTAGTTCTTGAATAATATCTTGTAAGTCTTCAACAGTTTGTCTTAACTCAACAACCTCATTGTTTAAATCTATGATGTCGTCTTGTGCATTATCAATGCAAGACTCTACATCTTCTTGTCTAAAGGTTAAGTCTCCAATCCTATCATGTATTTTTTTATCTAATTTTTCTAAGTCTGTTAGTGTTGTTTCGTTTACTGCATACATTATATTGCCCTCGCATTTATTAAATCAATTACAAAGCCTGAAGTATCCTTCTTGGCTTCACCTTTTTCGATAAGACCTACCACCACTTGAGTTTCATCCAAGAATCTCATGTCATGTTTGTCCCCATCAATTACTTTAAATCCTTTGAACACTTTAGGTAGAGCATCACGAAAGACTACTGCTATGTTGTTTGATACTTTATCAATTAGAGAAGCATACTTATCATCAGCCTCGGAATAACTCCAAGTCAAATGATAATTAGGTATGTGCTCTACCTTGCGTGTTGGAATTTTTGTGTAGTCATAGAACTGAATCTGTGGAAACATAGCAAAGATATTTTCATAGCCATCAACCTCGATAGTTTCCCATTGAATATCACTTGTACCATTAAGACGTAGGGCAGGTTTTTTATCAAGCCTATCACATTCCTTCAAGAATTTATTTACATCTTGTACAAGCTGTCTCATGAACTCCTGCTGGTCATTTAAAAACAGTAGAGTTTTCCTGACTCTAGCCTTGCGAACATTAGAGAATTTACCCATACCTGCTGTGTCTAAACATGGCTCACTGCACTTGGCAATCTTAGCATAAGGACATACAGTTCTCTTACCATCTGCTTCATCATCAGAAGCTAGATAGATTATACGACTAAAGTATTTGTCAGATAGCTTGTTGCTTTTTTCAATCTTGGTGCTACCACTAGATAGCAAATTATATTTAGGCATTGTCTTTCTCCATGTGTTCTAAATCTTGAGTTGATATTGCTTGACTACAATGCTGAGATAAAAACTCAATCATTGCATAGGGTACAGGTGTATGAATATTTTCATAACAATACTCTAGGCAATCAGCTTCTAAGTCTGGTCGACTGTCAAGTACCCATAGCTCATGTACATTATCTCTCATGTTGTCCATGATAGTGCTGTTAATCTCGTTACTCATAAGTTTCTCCTATAAAATTAAGTGGTAGTTTTTTAGTTCCGAAGATGACTACCAACTCCTCCAACAGCAACATAACTATCGGTTTTTATAGTGCCTGTCAACACTGGTTTTTCAGTAAACCAAACTCCCTATTTTAGATTTATACTCACACTCTAGGGACTGATGAGTCTTGTCCATTCCTTACTCGGACAAATTTGTAGTTAGTGCGTCCATTCCTTACTCGGACAAATTTGTAGTTAGTGCATGGTGGTTTAGTTCTCATTTACTTTTATCCTTAACTCGCACTTCAGACATATAAGACCAGTGGGATTTTACAAAGGCTCACTCCTAACTACAAAGTGTAGTGGTAGTTTTTTCTCCACAGTAAACTACCAAATTCTGCACCTTGTTCTTGAGATACATGGACAGGTATTTTAATCCATGCACTACCTAGATTATTACGACTAGGAATTTAAAGTCATAGGAACTCCAAATACTATTCTATTGAATAGTCTTTTAAGATACCCTGTTTCAGTTACATATTTAATATGTTGTAAAGAACTTAGTGTATTGTCAACATTCATTTTTACACGATTCATTTCAAGTATTTGCATTCCTTTATTTTGTTTAGTTAATGGAATTTTTCTTGAAAAATATAAAGCTCTTTGAGGATTTGATCTTTGACGATAAACTGAAACTTTTCCATAATGAAATGAATCAAAAGTCTCGCCTTGCTCATAACCAAATCTATCTTCAATTGCTCTTATTCTTACAATATTTGCATTTAGTTGTTTATGTGAAAAGTCCCACAACCATTGTGGAACAGGCGATGCAGTTTTAATAGCTTGAGTAGTTTTACTACCATTTCGACTGTAAGTTGTTTTTGACATAATGTACTATCCTCATAGTTTAGTATAGTTCCAAAGAACTAAATATTAATAAAAATGCTAGTTATTTGTACCCATCAACTAGCAACTGGGAATTTTCTATATAATCGCAATGATGTCTATATAGATCGGGTGAGTTTCTTGCAGATTGTCTTTAAATTATTGTATGCTGGAGTTTCTCATTATCCCTTGATAAGCAAGTTAATCATTATATCCGAGTTTATTATCGGCTCTTTTAATGCTTATCCAAATAAATTGTTGTTGTCTTCGTTTGCTAAAACAGTATAGCATGGCAAAAAACAATCTGTCAAGCCACCCACACTTAATTTTCATAAGCTAATAAGGTTCCCATATCATAAGGTTCCCAATACCACCCTGCATCATCTAATATTTTTTCTAATTCAGGATGAATATAATCATTATAGCCACAGCTTTCAAATATAAGCTGATCTTTATAAATATTTCCACTACCTTTAAACCAAATACCTTTGTAAGTATCATTATCATAAAACTCTGATAATGGAACAGCATTAGCTTTTGGTATTAAACGGTTTATTTTATTAATTAAATGTCCTTGTTTCATAATTTTCCTTGTAATTTAACATTAGTTGTGATATAATCTCTATAAAGTTTTATAAAGCTAAACAGTAAAGAACAGTAAAGATAACAATAAAGATTGTTAAACAGTTGCTCAATACTGCTTAGTCTATATAGCTTATCATTTCTTGTCAAAGTTTGTCAAGTCTTGATCAATACTATCAAATTCTTGATATTCATTTCTAAATTCTTCTATGGTTTTAAGTTTTAATACTTCTTGTTCCATAAAATCTTTAAAAACTTCCCAATCATCGTTTTCCATAAGTTTCTCCTATAATTAAAATTCTAATGTTGGAATATTGTAAACACAATTGAAAGGATTGTTACCTAATTGAGAATACTTTAAATCTCTAGCTTTGATATTAAAATCATTCAAAGGTGTTTCAATTCTTGTGAAGCCTAAACAAGTTGTTTGTCTAGGGGATACATTACAATGAGTAACTTCAGAAATATAAAGATCATTTGAAGTTTGCTTGTTGTAATCTTTGGCTTTGTTGATGTAATCCTTGTAATTATTAGACTTTACTGTTTGAATACTCTCAACTTGGCGTGAGCCATTTTGATTTCGTTCTTTAAATATATACTTGATTTGTATCATGTGATTTTCCTATTTAAATATCGGCAACAACATTGTTCCTCGATGTTTTTCTATTTTGGCACGACAAAAAAACTTTGTCAATACCCCTCTGAAACCTGCGTGGTTGTGGGCTTTGTTGCAATCTTGTGGTTACTATAGTAACTATAGTATTATAAGTCTGATTTATAATGGTCGTTGCAATCCTTTGAATATTTAAGTAATTTTACTAAAAGGGGCTGAAAAAAAGATTGAAAAAAAATTATTTGACATCTGAAATTTTTTTTTGCTAGAATGGGTCAACCGATCAGAAATGATCATTTTTTAACACTGTATATATATACAGTATTTTATAGGAAAATATAATATGAAAAAATCTAACTCACAACTAAACGCAGTAGAAACTAGCGATGTTTACAAGTTAATCAATAAGGTCTGTTGGCATCTAGCTAATGATGTTTCAGATGCACCCAAGGAAACTTCAGCAAAAAAACAAAAATTTGCTGAATTAAGATGCACCCAAGGAAACTTCAGCAAAAAAACAAAAATTTGCTGAATTAAGACGGCTAATCAGAGCTGAATTTTTAACTTATGATCGAGAAACTAAACTAGCTAGACTGAATAAAGATATTGCAGTCCTTGATAAATATCTAACAGTGAAAAGAATGCCTAAGGCGTTTCAACCTAGCACTGCAAAAACTAAAAGAATCTAGCAACTAGATTTTTAAATTAAAGGGATTCTACGGAGTCCCTTTTTTTTGTCCAAAATAAACCCCATTTAATCAATTTCAATAAATTTAAGTATCAAATATTAAAAATAACTCTGAAGCTCTGAGAGGCTCTGTATTAAACGCTAATATTTTTCTAGTACTTACCTAGCCACCCTATACCCTATCGTTTAACAGTGAAGCTCTAAGAAGCTTCTAGCTGTTATTTTGATCTAGTTAACGCCTAGATTTTCATGATCTGTTTAATTTGCTGAGATTTTAGGGGGTATCTTGCTGCAGTCCTTTTAG
>Ga0208667_1000165_pt1 | contig 31018 bp, 51 predicted proteins | sample 11BtaG_FD_184085 | JGI IMG/M metagenome (GOLD analysis project Ga0208667, IMG submission 184085) | Marine viral communities from the Subarctic Pacific Ocean - 11B_ETSP_OMZ_AT15265_CsCl metaG (SPAdes) (version 2) | ecosystem: Environmental > Aquatic > Marine > Oceanic | place: Pacific Ocean... | reverse complement strand
ATACGAATAAAAAAAATGGCTGACATTCTTAAATTTGAGGCACGTGAAAAAGTATATCAACTTAGCTTTACTACTCCACCACAAATACGAATGAAAAAACAAAAGGGTTGTGATATTGCACTTGAGCTATCCAAAGACCCAAATGATCAATTAGGATACGGAACTGCTTGGGTTCCAGCAAAAACTAGAACACAAGCAAGACGTAAACTAATGGATCTACTTAATACAAACACAATAAAATTTATGGAGAATTAAATGTCTAAACAAATTTATATCCGTGGCAGTAATTACGGCGGTGAAATGACTATCGGTACAGTGACGCCAGAGTTTGTAGAATACTGGCAGTCTATTGTTAAAGAAGAAGGCGACAGTCGTCTTGTTGAACATCTAATGGCGCTCGAGTCCTGGGATGGTACACCTGAGGAAGAAGAAGGATTTGATTCGGATAGTCCTGCAATTTATCCTCAAGACGAAGAATGGAACGCTTGGCATGATTGTGATGATATTCATCATGAAAGTAGTTCAAATGGACTAGAGCTTATGGCATTTCCAATGACTGAAGGTGAACACGGACAGCCTGAATATGAATGGGACGAAGCTATTGAGTTGGAACCACATCAGTTATATGGTCGTGAAATGTATACACAAGATGAACGTGCAACTGGTGAAGATGATGATAGTGTGCCTGTACTTGTTTTTTACAGTAGCGAAAAAGGTGATTTTGGTGGTTGGACAATTGAACTAGCTGACGACGAAGAATTTGATCCCAAAAAAGTAGCTGTTAGTATTGTTGAAACTGACCATGGAGAAATGGTAGAACGATTATTTTATGATAAAAAAGAATACGACTGCGAATATGATTGGTGCGATAGTCGTGGTAAAGGTTATTATGCACACGTAGCATGGTTCAACAAACGATGGGAAGATCCACATCTCGATGAAGGACAAGAGCAATGGAACGACTGTTGGGAAGATTATGACGAAAGTCTAAAATGGGAAGCGGAACAAGCGGATGCAGATTAGTGGTTGTTGTGTTAGCATGGAAACATGTCAGCACATACAACTTATAACAATAGGTAACCACACATATGAAGTACGTATAATACACTGCAAAAAATGCGGATGCTTAAAAAGTACTTCAAATATTAATCAAATAAAAGGTAAATAATTTATGAAATATCAAGTAGTTTATACACCGAGGATCGAAAACGAAATCGTAGTTGCTTCGTTTGGTACATACAAAGAAGCAGATGCCCATATGCAAACAATTAAAAAGGTCCGATCACGTGCGTATGCACATCACTATATCAATATAAGTGACGAGGAAAAAACAGTTGAACAATAAGGCAGAACAGAAACTAATATTAATCACTGATTTTATTGAACAAAAGCTACGTAAAGAACAAGAACTTGAATTTTATATGAAAGAACTTGCTGAACTCAATCGTAAAATTGGATTCTTACGTGCTGAAGTTGATTTAACAAACACTATCATTGATATGATTAAACGTGAACAAGTTTATGATGTTAAAGAAGAAATGATAGAAAATAACGTAGATAAACTTATAGGACCAGCGAGCGATGCCAAGTAGAGTAGAAAAGTTTAAAACAAAATTAGATAACTTTTTTAAATGGGTCAAAGTAACTGAACTAGTTGAATTAGACAACATTGACGTTAGTGAAGATCCAGTAAGACCAGAACTTGATGTAGAATGGCGCACCAGTTATGGTAGGAAAATATACGGACTAAAATATGAAGATGATATCGAAGGCATCATTTGCATTGCGTATACTAATGATGTACCTACAAGCGTTAAAGAGCTGGACTTAATGAGTCAAAATGCACACTTTAAAAAAGATGCTGATACAGCAATTGCTTACACAGTGTGGAGCCGTAAGCGTGGTGCTGGTAAAGAGATTATAGGTAAAGTTGGTGAAATGATGCGGCAAAATCCAGACATATCAAAACTGGTAACACTGTCACCTTTAACACCAATGGCTACACATTTCCACATACGTAATGGTGCCAAACAAATTGGCATCAACAATACTACACAAAATTTTGAGTATAGGTTAACAGAATGATTGTAGGATTTACTGCATCAGCGTTTGATTTATTACACGCAGGGCATGTACAAATGTTGCGTGAAGCCAAAGAGCAATGTGACTATCTTATAGTTGGACTACAAACTGATCCAACACTAGATAGAACTGATAAAAATCCTCCTGTACAGACCATTGTGGAGAGATATACTCAACTCAAAGGTATTGAGTATGTGGACGAAATCATTCCATATGGTACTGAACAAGATCTAGAAGATATCTTGACAATGTACCATATTAATGTTAGAGTAATTGGAGAAGAGTATAGAGATAAAGAGTTCACTGGCAAAGATATTTGCGAAAGACTTGGTATAGATATACACTTTAACAAACGTAATCATAGATTTAGCACTAGCGATCTAAGAAAAAGGGTATGTGAGTAATGTATAAAGTAACAGCATGGTTTAAAGATCGTAAGCTGTCTGAAAAGTTTCATGACGTTAACGATGCAATAGAATATCGTGATGATGTTGATGCTCACTATCCTTTAAAAGTAACTTTTAGAAAGGTAATATCAATGAGAGAATGGGTATATAACTGTTGGAACGTAGTAATGGATCATGAAAAGAATCCGCTGAGTAACATTCCCGACTTCAGTACAAGGCATATGATTATGCAAGTATTAGCATGGATGTGGTGTATTGTGTTTGCTATTATAATAGGTAGCATGTGGGCAGGCATTTTTAGCATGATTCTACACGCATTGCTATTAGGTGCTGTTGCAGTAACAGTAGCAACATTTGAAACAGCAAAACGCAAACCAAATATTTTCACTAGTAGAAATGGGCGTGGCGCTGGCGGCGAGCATGAGTAAATGAAACATACACAAACTGGTACTAATAGTTGGACTATTGAAGTACAAGAAAATGGAAAAACAAAAGAACTGTTTATAGAGTTTCCAGAAGATGCACTCAACCAAGTTGGTTGGGACATAGGCGACACTTTGATTTGGGAAGAACTAGATCATGGCGTTTGGTCCATACGGAAGAAAACTGATTGACATTTGGTCTAAATATATGTATTATAGTAAAGAATATTAGTAAAGGACATTCATAATATGAAGCTACGTTATAGCGAAGCATTTTATAGTGTACAGGGCGAAGGCAAGTTTGTAGGAGTACCCAGTGTATTCTTACGTACATTTGGTTGTAACTTCCGTTGTATGAATTTTGGTTTAAAAAATGAACCAATGCGTGACGAAAAACAAAAAGCAGGCATTATTCATAATGCTGAAGTACAAGGATTACTTGACGCAGGTGTACATGAAACTACAAAAGAGTTTAACGACTTGCCTATTATACACACAGGTTGTGATACATATGCAAGTATCTATCCTGAATTTAAACACTTTAATAAACAAGCAACAGTTGATGAAGTTGTTGAACATTTGCTTTCACTTACTCCTAACGGTAAGTGGGTACAAGATAATGGTCAAGATGTACACTTGATTATGACAGGTGGCGAACCGTTGTTGGCGTGGCAACGACTGTACGTTGAGTTATTTGAACATCCACGTATGCAGGATCTTTTGAACATCCACGTATGCAGGATCTAAAAAATGTTACATTTGAAACAAACACTACACAATATCTACACGACGATCTCTACACATATCTCAACAACAGCGACAGGATTACAGTCACTTGGAGTTGTTCCCCGAAACTTAGTGTTAGCGGAGAACCTTGGGAAACTGCTATTAAACCTGATGTTGCTCGTGAGTATACTTGTGTTACTGATAGCGAACTTTATCTCAAGTTTGTTGTCGCTACTCAAGATGATTTCGCAGAAGTTAAAAAGGCTGTGGACGCTTACAGAAGTGCCGGGGTGGAATGTCCGGTATATCTTATGCCAATGGGCGGTCGCAGTGAAGAATACACCCTCAACGTTAAAGACGTGGCTGAAGCGTGTATGGCAGAAGGATGGCGATTTACCCCCAGACTCCATATCAGCTTATTCGGAAATGCCTGGGGAACTTAGTAAATATAAGAACGCTCAGCACGAAAAGGCAATGAAAGCAACTATCGATCAAGATAGAATACGAAAGGCAGGATGGTAATGGTATTTAGAACTGGTGCAGATTTATTTGAGGTAGGCGACTTTACAAGTCATGCTGGACTTCCACTAGCTTGGAAGATTGAGTGCGATGCTATACGCCCAGAATGGTGGGAAGGGTTGGCCCGTATGATTATGGATTACCAAACAGAACCATTTTATAAAGCAGAAGGTATCCCACGTGGTGGTGTTTCACTAGGCAATGCACTAAACAAATATGCAAGCGGTAATCCAGAAGATCCAATTTTGATTGCAGACGATGTATATACAACTGGTACAAGTTTTAGGGAATATTGTGAAACATTTCACAAAGACAAGGCAGTAATTAAATGGTGTGCATTTGCACGTAAGCCAACAACTGATGGAGTTAACGCTCTGTTTACAATGCCTCCGGAGGTAAAATGAAATTTTTAAAAAAGCAATTTGCTAAATTAAGATTCAAAGATCAAAGACTCGAAAAAGAGATAGCAAATATTGATAACGAACCTTGGGTCAAAGTTATCAATGTATCAATGGCTGATCCCAAAGATCCCAGTACTGGATTCTTTGAACTAGACTGGAATGATGAATTTGTACAAAGTTTGTATGATTCAGGATACAGTGGACGTAATGATGAAGAAGTAGTTGATCAATGGTTTAATGATTTGTGCCGTGGAGTTATAAGCGATGAGTTCTCACAAGAAAACGAATAACGACTTGTGGAGTATAAGCCACAGTTATAAACTGACCCCAGAAAGTCAGAAATATTTCTATGATTATGAGCAGAATTCATTTGACAAACTTGCCCAACATGCTGTACAATTAGAAATGAAACTGCTGAGAGATATCGACTTGTGGGTAGATTTACAAGATGAATATCCTGAAGCTATGAAACTAATAAACGAGATAAGGAACAAATGACTTATATACTAGTAGATACCGCAAACATGTTTTTCCGAGCCCGCCATGTGGTGCGTGGCAGTGATATTGATACTAAAATTGGTATGGCATACCATATTATGTTTAGTGCAATTAATAAAGCCTACAAAGACTTTAACGGTAGTCATGTTGTATTTTGTTTGGAGGGACGTAGTTGGCGTAAGGATCATTACATTCCGTATAAAGCAAATCGTGCTGTTGCACGTGAAGCTCTTACTGAAGCTGAAGTAGAAGAAGATCGTGCTTTTTGGCAAGCATTTGATGACTTTAAAGACTTTATTGATCAGAAGACAAACTGTACAGTACTGCAACATCAACAGTGTGAAGCAGATGACTTTATTGCTCGTTGGATACAGAATCATCCTGATGATGAACATGTTATTATCAGTAGTGATAGTGACTTTTATCAGTTGCTTAGTGAAACTGTTACTCAATATAATGGTATTAGTAATCAACATATTAAGATAGACGGCATTGTTAATGACAAAGGTAAACCTGTTATAGACAAGAAAACTAAGGAACAAAAGCAAATTGGTGATCCTGAATACTTGTTGTTTGAAAAGTGTGTGCGTGGGGATACTAGTGATAACATCTTTAGTGCATATCCTGGTGTGCGTAAAAAAGGTACTAAAAACAAAATAGGTATACAAGAAGCATTTGCTGATAAAGACAACAAGGGCTTTGATTGGAATAACTTTATGTTACAGCGTTGGACAGATCATGATGGTGTTGAACATAGAGTATTAGAAGATTATCAACGTAATCGTGAACTAATTGATTTAACAGCCCAGCCTGATAATATTAAGGTGGCACTTGATGAAGCAATTGTTGAACAAGTTAATAAGACTCCAACTGGACAAGTTGGTATTAAATTTATGAAATTTTGTGGAAAGTATGACTTACAAAAAATTAGTGAAAACCCAACTGACCATGCGACATATTTGAATGCAGGTTATGCATAAGTTTACAGCTAAAAATATTATTAAGGACAAGTTCTGGATCATTGAGCTTAACGGTACCAATGTTGGCACTGTAAAGTTTACTGGTTCGCAATATGTATACTTTAATAATGATACTAAAAAGACCTTATCATATACTGAAAAAGAGTTCAAAAATGAGTTTAAAACAGTAAATACTAGTACAACGAAAAGTGTCTTTGTGGATGTATACGGCTATACAACTAACTGCGAAGAAGTATTCAATGTAAGGACTGAGGAAAACATCCCTGTTTATACAAAAACAAAAACAAGTAGCAATTATTTTGCGGCAGGTTACTATGCAATTTATTTTCCATCTATCAAATGGAGTTCGGCACACTGCCCGCGATTAAAAACTTTAAAATCGTATCCTTTTATCGGTCCGTTTAAGACAGAAGAAGATGTCAATTTGGCAATGAAAAGGAAACGATATGAAGAAACTACTAGCAGTAATAACAACAATATTTCTATTCCCCAATAGTGTAATTGCACAACAAACACAGGATCCACCATCGGTATCTCTACCAGTTTTAATTCAGTGTGGCCCAAGTGAATTTACTATTGCTTTACTAACAGAAAAATATAAAGAAAATCCAATAGCATTAGGCATGGGCCAAGTGATTAGACCTAATGGCCAACCAGTACGAGGTCAAATGTTATTCTGGCATAGTGAAGATAACAGAAGTTTTAGTATTACTATCTCATTTGGACAAGCAAACACTATGAGTTGTCTTGTTATGAATGGCAATGATGTTGATATATTCTACGATCCAAATGTAGAAAAAGAAAAACTATAACCACATGTAAACTACGTTGTTAATATAAATACATATAGACAACGTAGGAGATCACATGGCTAGACCAAAACCAACAATAATTTTAGAGCATACTGATAGTAAGACTTATCGTAGTGAACAGATATTGCATGCAGATGCAATATATGCAGTATTTTATCAAGATAAGCCCATTAACTTACGGAGCCTTAATAGTTTAGTAAATTATCCAGGCCCAAAATACAAGAAGGTTAGCTTTAGTAATAGTGGTCATGCATTTAACTTAGCAGAACGTATGAACAAAATGTTCAAATGTAAAGACTTTACTGTGGTTAAGCTAACGCAGGGCGAAGTAATTGACGAAGACGACATCGATACATGATCAAATAGTAACCTACTTAACAGACAAATACGGTAAGGGCGTTGATATGCGCCCACGTGATTTATTCTACAATACCACTGGAAAAGGACTACGCCTTACTAGACTTGGATATGAACTGTTAAAAAACGAATTTGACTGCTACCCATATCCAATTGAAAAAGAAATCAAAGTTAAAGTAAAACATATCCTTGCATTAGACGCAGAAATGCAATGGCCATATTATCTATCCAATAAACAAATAGTATTATTCAGCGAAGATGACAGTGTCATAATGAAACTCGTTGGAGGATATGAAAATTGGATTGCCAGCGTCTCCAGCTAAAAATTTAAAAAACTACTTGACAATCCCTGGTGTAAACACTATACTATATAAGTAAAGCACAGGAGGATTGCCTAATGATGATGGAAATATGGTTACTAGCTACAGCATTAATATTTACAGGTGTTGGATACAGTATGGGAAAACGTACAGGTTTAGAACTTGGTGTTGACGGTACTTTATCAATGTTAGAAAAAGGACGATATATCAAAGTTACTACTCAATCCGACGGTGAAATAGTTATTGAAAAATCTGGAGAGTAGTAATGGTAAATTTTAAGTTAGAAGAACTAAGTCAAGAATTTATACGTGGCCGTAAAAAAATAGCTGACCCACAGACTATTGCCATGGCAACCAAATGGTATCGCTCATTTACAGGCGGACGTGGAAATGTAAGCACAGATGAAATTCTAGAACTTTATACAATGTTAGAAAAAAGTGAAGAATTAAGAGAAAAAACAGTTGACAAGCAAGACGTCTTACTGTAAACTACAAGTATAAGTTAAACAAAAGGAGCCCATATCATGGCAATGACCGAAACATCAAGTCGTACAGTACGTTTAAGTGAAGCCCGTAAGTATGTAAAACATCATGCTAAAAAGAAACGTCCTATGATGATCTGGGGGCCTCCAGGAATTGGTAAATCAGATCTAATCGCTGGTGTTTGTAATGAATATGCAAACAGTCTATTGATTGACGTGCGGTTACCACTTTGGGAACCAACTGATATCAAAGGTATCCCTTACTATAGTGCAAATGATAACACTATGAAATGGGCGCCGCCTACAGAACTTCCTAGTGAAGAACTTGCCGCACAGTATGATACTATCTTTTTGTTCTTGGATGAACTTAATGGTGGAGCACCTGCTGTACAAGCGGCTGCATATCAGCTTATCCTTAACCGTAAAGTTGGTACTTACACACTGCCAGACAATGTTGTAATTGTTGCCGCAGGTAACCGTGAAACTGACAAGGGCGTTACGTATCGTATGCCCAAGCCACTTGCTAACCGTTTTGTACACTATGAAATCCGTGTTGACTTTGAAGATTGGTTGACTTGGGCTACTAATAATGATATTAGTCCTGATGTTGTGGGTTACTTAACTTTTGCAAAGTCAGACTTGTATAACTTTGACCCATCCAGCAATGAGCGTTCGTTTGCTACTCCACGTAGTTGGGCATTTGTTAGTGAATTGTTGGAAGATGTTGAAGACTTTACTGACGAAGAAATTACTGACATGGTGTCAGGTGCAATTGGAGAAGGTACTGCGCTCAAGTTTAAAGCACACCGTGCTGTTGCCAGCAAGTTGCCTAACCCAACACTGATACTTAAAGGTGAGGTCACTACACTTAAAACAAAAGAGATCAGTGCAATGTACTCACTGAGTACTAGTATGGCATATGAGCTTAAGGCAGTGTATGACCAAATTGGACGTGACATTACCAAAGACGAATTTGATGGTATGCTGGACAATGTGTTAATTTGATGGTATGCTGGATAATGTGTTGGGCTTTATGATGAAAAACTTTGATCCAGAGATGATCATTATGGCAACACGTCTTGTGTTTGTGCAGTATGGTGTTACAGCCAACTTGCGTAAAATGAGTAACTGGCCTGAGTTTATGAAAAACTATGGTCACTTAATCAAAGAAGCCTAATTTCAAAAGATAAGGTAATAGGGCCAGAGATGGCCCTATATTATATTGTATTGGAGGATATATGGCAGAGCCATTGATTAACATTAAAAGTAGTATTAGGCAAAGTATTAACGACCGACTGTATACCAGTAGGTTGTGTTTTGAGTATTTGGGTACGCCCAATCCCAAAAGTCACCATATTAAACAGTGGAAAAATACCTGGGAGACTAAGTATAGTGTGGTTATTAATAGTAGAACGAAAGCTCGTCAGACGCTCAAAACAGCTGATATACCCAACTTACTGTATGATATACGTTACTTGGAGGATGGCACCAAAGTAGCTGTTTTCTTTAGAGATGAAGACTTAGTTTTATTTAAATTAATGTATGATAACACTTGACATTGGTATCAAATAGTATATAATGATATATGTAATAACAGAAAAGGTTGCAAGTAATGTCTACGTTCACTACTACTAGTAAAGAAGCAGAAAACAAACTTATACAAGCTCGTGTGCGTATGCTCATGCGGCACCCATTTTTTGGACAACTTGCACTTCGTCTTAAGTTAGTTGAAGCAAGTGATTGGTGCCCAACTGCTGCAGTTGATGGCCGTAACTTCTTTTATAATAGCGAATTTGTAAATTCATTAGACCCAGACGAAGTTGTATTCCTAGTAGGACATGAACTTGGACATTGTATCTTTGAACACTTTTTACGGCGTGAAGATCGCCAACCAAAGTTATGGAACATGGCAGGCGACTATGTTATTAACTATATCTTACAGCGTGAGCGCATTGGTACAGTTATTAATAAAGTTAAGATTTTGCTTGACCCCAAGTATGCAGACTGGATGACAGAAGATGTATATGATGACATTTTGCAAAGTGGTATGGCTCCAAAAGAAACACTTGATGTACATCTAGATCTTGGTGGAGAAGGCAACAATGGTAAATCCGGCAGTCAAGGAGAAGGCGATCAGGATGGAGAAGGCAAAGGTAAGCCTAGCCCATTGAGTTCAGAAGAGCGTAAGAAGCTACAAGATGAACTTAAAGAAGCAATGATTCAAGCCTCACAAGGTGCAGGTGCTGGAAATGTGCCACAAGAAATTCAGCGGTTAATTAATACACTTACTGAGCCTAAAATGGACTGGCGTCAGTTTATCCGTACTAGTATTGAAAGTAATATCAAAAACGATTTTACATTCCAACGTCCAAACCGTAAAGGCTGGCACACAGGTGCGGTATTACCAGGTATGGAACGTGATCAAATGATTGATATTGCATTGTCTATTGACACAAGTGGTAGTATTGATCAGCGTATGCTAACAGACTTTGTAAGTGAAGTTGCTGGTATTATGGAACAGTTTAGTGAATACCGTATACGTATTTGGCAGTTTGATACCAGTGTATACAGTTTTGATGAGTTTACACATGATGATGGTCGCGATATGCGTGATTATGAAATTACTGGAGGTGGCGGTACTGAGTTTACAGTCAACTGGCAGTTTATGAAAGATCAAGGCATTGAGCCAGATCAATTCATTATGTTTACAGATGGTATGCCTTGGGGAAGTTGGGGCGATCCAGAATATTGTGATACGATGTTTTTAATACACACTCGATTTGGCGGACGTGATATTGAAGCACCGTTTGGTACAACTGTTCAGTATGAGCAAGCGGCTAGTCAAATGAAAAGGGCCGCTTAGTGTACTGGTATCATAATATGAATCTTAGCGACAGTGACATAGAACTGTTAGCTAGAACTGAAACAATAGAAACTATGACATAGAACTGTTAGCTAGAACTGAAACAATAGAAACTATGATGAAAAATCGTATTACTGTTGATTTTGGTGAACTGAATAGTCCTAGTTTTGACGATCTAGGACTTGAAAACACAGTTGACCTTTACTATATAAAAGTATTGGGAGATAGTGTTATGCAATTTTGGTTCAAAGACAGCAGAGATGTCATTGAATTAGAACAAGCATTGCATGAATATAAGATTAAAGCACCAGTTAATAGTGCTAAATAGAAGTATACTTTAAACAACTATAGGAGATAAAGTTATGAGCGAAGAAACTCAAGCACCAGAAGCATCTGCAGATGCAGGTGAAACTGAAGCACAGGCACCTAGCCTTAGTGTAAATGATTTGGCCGCAGTGGCACAAATTATTGATTTGGCAGTACAGCGTGGCGCATTTAAAGCGGCAGAAGCTGGCCAAGTAGGTCAAGTATTTGACAAAGTGGCGGCATTTGTACAGTCTGTACAAGACGCACAAAAAGACGCTGCACCAGCAGAAGAAGCACCTGCTAGCTAAAATAGCAGAAAAGGAGAACTATTATGCTAAAACATGTAGGACAAGTAATTAACACAGGGAGACGTTGCGTAGTCGTGTTTCGCCATATCTATAGCGAAACTGGCGCCGTAACTGATCCACATAGTTGCCTTGTTGTTGAGACTGACAGTCTACCGGATTTAATCCACCAGGATATCATGCGGATTGTTGAGGGTAACCCAGCACAACACACAGGTAATTTATATGATGTATTGACACGTGAACGTTTAAGTGACGGATCACCTGCACTAAATTGGATGCATCAAAATCAAAGATTACGTAAATATCCAACTGACAATATTATGATGACACCAGATTCAAATACGTCACTAAGATTGGATAAACTTAATCGTATTATCGAAATGCAAGACGCTGGCTTAAGCCAAGCTGAAATCGATAATGCAATGGTAGATGACACTGACGGGCCAGCCCGTAAGCAAACTACTGCAAGTACAACACCAACAGCACCAAATCAAGCTGATGGTGTATTGGATGACACTGCAATTGCAAAGTCATTACTTGAGCAAGCAAAAACCTTTCAAGCAGAAGCTGATAGGTTAACCGGCGAGGCTTATGACATGGATCCAAGTCTTAAGCCAAAGCGAGGAAGGCCCAAAAAGGAAGCAGTAGCTAACTAATGGCAATATTTCGTCGTGACAGAAGTTTTAGCAAAATAATGAATGAAGTGGACGTGGAGAGTATCCCCGTCCACTTTATCAAAAGGCTAAAATTATACCTTAATGATAGTTCAATTGTTACTATCGAAAAAGACGACCTTCAAAAAGTTGATAGTATTGAAGAACTATTGATACAATGTAATTTTGTACACCAGGTAATGGATATGAGTATTGAACTTGATTATGATGGCATAGAAGAAGATGTCACAGATCAAGTTACAAAACTTCTTAACTATAAAGAGCCTGACAATGACAGTTAAGGCAATATTAGCATGTGATGCTGATTGGGGTATTGGCAAAGATGGTGGACTTCCATGGCCACATAATCCAGCTGACTTAAAATGGTTCAAAGAATCAACATTAAATCATACTGTAATAATGGGCAAGGCAACGTGGGATAGTTTACCTGTCAAGCCGTTGCCTAATCGTGTTAATGTTGTGGTATCCAGTCAAGATATACTAGCCAAAGTAGATGTAACATCAATTAAACAACTACGCCGTCGTTTATCCTCTATGGATCCTGATCAGGATGTATGGATTATTGGCGGTGCCAGACTAATTGAAGGTATGATGGATTATATTGATGAATTCCATTTAAGTCAAATTAGTGGAACTTATAACTGTGACACATTCTTACCCAGTACTGTAATCCAAGAATTATATACACTAACATCTAGTCAGTTTGTGGGAGATGTGTATGTTGATATATGGAGTAAACGTTGAAGATACTAATATTTGGATTGCCAGGTAGTGGAAAAACTACACTGGCTAAGCCTTTTGCAGAACTGATTGGCGGGGTGCATTTAAATGCAGACGCTGTTAGAACAGAATACAATGATTGGGACTTTACACTGGAAGGTCGCAATCGACAAGCATCAAGAATGAAATACTTGGCAGACGGTGTTGTCAAGGCAGGTAAGATTGCTGTAGCAGATTTTGTTTGTCCAACTCATCTTACACGTTTAGAGTTTCAACCAGACTACACAGTATGGATGGATACAATCAGTGTCGGAAATTATCCAGATACCAATGCAATGTTCCAAAAACCTGACCATGTAGACTATCATATCGAACGATGGTTTAATGATGCACATCAACAACTGATGCCAGTAGTACAACGTTGGATGGAAATTAAAAATGTTTGATAGTACTAAACCAACAACACAAATGCTAGGTAGATGGCAACCTTGGCATGATGGTCATACAGAATTGTTCAAACGTGCGCTGGCAGAAACAGGACAAGTGTGTATTCTCACACGTAATGTAGGCGGCATCATTGGCGAAGATGTAGGCGGTGGCCGTACAACAGTACAAGACGACAATCCGTTTGACATCGAAACAGTTCGCAAAAATATTATCTCAGCATTGTCTGAGCAAGGATATACATACCGTCGAGAATATATCATTATCAATGTTCCAAACATTGTGGATATCAGTTACGGCAGAGGTGTGGGATATACAATTACAGAGCATGACTTAGGTGATGACATACACAATATCAGTGCAACAAAAATAAGAAAAGAAATGAGATTAAGAGGCGAACTTGAATAGAGCATTACAAGACGGTACAATTGTACCAGCATTTGACTTGGCAATAGAACTTAAAGTAGTTACTAAATGTCCAGCAAAATGGAGACTTATAGACGAAGAAACTGGAGTTGAATACCGCGGACAACTTCCACAAGACGGCGGACTACACTGGCAGAGGATAGAAAAATAATGTACCAATATTTAGAAGCAATACAATGTATTATGGATGCAGGAGAAGATGTAAGTGACCGAACTGGAGTTGGCACCCGTACTATCTTTGGTTATCAAATGCGATTTGACTTAGTGGAATCATTTCCAGCAGTCACAACAAAAAAACTTGCTTGGAAAAGTGTAGTGGGAGAACTGTTATGGTTTTTAGAAGGCTCAACATCAGACTCAAGACTAGCAGAAATTACACACGGCGATAAAACAAAGAATACAATTTGGACAGCTAATGCTAACAAACAAGGCAAGGCACTGGGATATACAGACGGAGAGCTTGGTCCAGTTTATGGTAGCCAGTGGCGTAATTGGAAAACACATGATGGTAGATATGTAGATCAAATTGCGGGTATTATTGATCAAATAAAAAATGATCCCGACAGCAGGCGTATAATACTTAATGCCTGGAATGTTGGAGAACTAGATACGATGACATTACCGCCTTGTCACACTATGTGTCAGTTTAGAGTAACAAATGGTAAACTAAGCTGTCAGCTCTATCAGAGAAGCGCAGATATGTTCTTGGGTGTACCTTTTAACATTGCAAGCTATAGTTTGCTTACTCACATGCTTGCACAAATCTGTAAGTTACGAGTGGGAGAATTTATATGGACTGGCGGCGATTGCCATATATATCAAAACCACTTTGACCAAGTACAACAACAACTTGAGCGTACTCCATCTAGAAAACGCCCAATGTTAATAATGCCAGCTTTTGATAACCTTGACGAATTACTAAGTACACAGACTGAAGATTATAAATTAATTGGATATAATCCAATGCCGACTATTAAGGCGCCAATGGCTGTTTAAAGGATAACTACAATGCAAAAGATTAGCCAGACACACAAGTTATTGTTAATTCATGTGTTGTGTCATTTTACACTCATCCCTGCCATCATATATGGCGAAATGTGGATGTTTGTGGGAAGTTTTATCTGGTGGCAATTTATAGCATGTACTAGTATTAGCAGTGGGTACCACAGATATGTAAGTCATGCTAGCTTTAAGACTGGCAGATGGTATATTTGGTATTTGCAATTTATTGCACTATTTGCAAATCCTGGTCCTGTTTTAACATGGGCCGCTACTCATCGTATGCACCATAGATACAGTGATACTGAAAAGGATCCACACAGTCCAGTGATTAAAGGATTTTGGAAAGTATACACTCACATGTGGGGTAATGATGTTGTTATTGAGAAAAAGATGCTCAAGGGATTATTAGACAACCAGAGTATTAGATTTTTCTATAACTGGTACTTTCACATATTATTTTCAGTTGCAGTGGTAATGCTTATTATTGATCCAATGCTATTACTATTTGGATTGTGTGTGCCAATAGTGTTTGCATTCCACGGATATGGATTAATCAACACTATACCACACATGACTGGCACGGCTAAGAATAGTATTATTAGTAATATACTAACTGGTGGTGAAGGATGGCATGCTAATCATCATGCAGACAGCTCAAACTGGCGCATTGGGCAAAAATGGTGGCAACTTGATCCAAGTGCCACTTTTATAAAACTTATTAAAGTTAATTGATAAAGAGGTAAAAATGTTTAAACCAGTAGAATATAATTTGGATATGCGAGATCCAAACAATTGGCACGAAGTATGTAGGAATCAACCAAAAGATGTTATTGCATATATTCCAGGAGCCAATTTGCATGAACAAGAATTACTTGATGGTGCAACTAGCATTGGAAAATTATATAGTCCACGTAATGCAGGATTTGATGTTTATTTTGAACACAAAGACTATCCAGGCATTTCGCGAGTAACAAACGAAAAAGATGCTGATGGTAAGTTTGTGGGATTGTTTCCTGAAAGTGAATTGGGTTGGCACAACAACGGCAACTGGCGTCATTGGAAACATGTTATTGAAAGTTGTATTGCTTTCTATTGTGTTAAGCCAGGTGAACAGGTTGTTACAAGCTATTTAAACAGTCATCAGGCATATGTAGATTTACCGCAAGAGTTAAAAGACACAGCCGACAAGTACGAGTATTGGGCGCAGTTTGATAAAGACAACAGTATATACCAATTTGATGATGATAGCCTCAACAAGGGCATGGATGAGTTGCTTGCTATATTTGAAGGTAATTTAAAAAGCACAGGACGCAAAGGCAAAAACGAACTTAACCCTGTGCGTGGCAGTTGGAAGCCGCTAATTGTACAGCATCCATTTAGAACAATACCAGGCTGGTGGGATCAAGAAAATAGTCCAAGAGCAATTTATACTGGACACTTTGGTGTTATGCGTAAACTACGTAATAAAGAAACTGGTGAAGAGATCACACTACAGGAAGCAAAACCATTACTGGATGCACTTCACAAACACTTATTCCAACCAAAATATATGTATCATCATCACTGGAAGACTGGTGACTTAATTATTAACGATCAGTTTATGAGCTACCATGCACGTAATGCAGTCAAGGGCGATAGGTTACTTTATCGTATTGCATTTAATTACAAATATCTCAAACCAGAATGAAAACTATAACTACGCATACACTTCCTAATGAATTAGTTGATTTGTTTAAAGCAAGTCTTGCTGATCCACTGAATAGATTACCACACAACTACCAACCACAAGACTTGACAAATCCAGATCACATATGCTATAGTATAACATATGACCAAGATGGAGACTGCATCTGTGGAAGTGTAGCTAGAATGCGAGACTTTTATAATGGTGGAGTTAGATTACTAAGCAAGTATTATATTAGTAAAAAGGTTCAGCAGGTTGGTATGCGAGTGAATAAATACCATGTACGTGGTATGAGTACTTTTGCAGTCCAACAAGCAGACCAGCAAATTGAATTTTGTAAAAAGAATTATAACGTTAGCAAGTTTTTTATTAGTAGAGAATATAAGAATCCAAAGAGTATTCGTAACTTGCATCGTGGTATGGAATACAACAGTAAATTCAAAGGCTGGGTACTGGAACAAGACTTGTGGAGAACAGCACCATGTGATGCTGATGAATGCTGGCAACATATAGTATGGTTAGAAGGAAATCCGTTAAATGACTCAAAGACAGTTTATTAAAAAAGTAGATGCAAGTGATATCGATCAAAATATTATCGATGATTTACATTCTGGCAATGTTAGTTTATATGTTGTTGAAAATGCAAACGAAAATACTGTAGAGTTATTTGGAGAATTACTTGATCAAGATATGTATGGCAGAAAACGAGTAACTATTGGTCATGATGATGAGCATGGCAAACGACTTAATCATGCACATGATATGTTGTGGCACCAGGATCGTGCATATAGTAAAAGTTGTCATCCATTTGTGGGTTTATTTTGTATACGTTGTGACGAAGGAAGTAGCCCTACATGGTTTGCTGACATGCAAACAGCATATGAAAATAGTCCTGATACACTAAAGGAAAAAGCTGATAGTGTAAAGTGCATGAATACAATTACAAAGTATATGAGCAAAGAAGAATATCCTTTTAAGTTTGATAGTCCTGTACATGAGCGAGCCTGGCGTATGAAAAATAGAGCTGAGCATGCATTAGTAAAACAAGACGACACAGGAAAATATTACTTTTTTAGTGAAGCATATACTGAAACCGACTTGGAATCAGAACTACAAGATGCAATGGAAGCTACACAAATATATAAACACACATGGCAACCAAAGCAATTATTAGTATATAATAACTTTAAAACTGTACACAAGCGTGACAGCACGCCTGACACTGTTGTTAGACAACATATTAGATACGCATTAAAATAGGTATAGTATGAACTTTACATTTGCTGGTTTAGATTTAGGTATTACAGATCAAGATAGAAACATTATGTTATCAGAGGTACTGGGCACTGATGATGGCAATTGGCATCACAATGACTTCAGAGGATGCAAGATGTTACCAGTTTATAATTCAGGCGGGCAATTGGGCGGACAAAGTATCCAAAAGAATAACTTTGATATATTTAAATTTACTGAACCTTGTCAAGGTTGGACGCATACACAAAAAATATTAAAAGAAAAAATATTTCCATGGCTACTTCCTGAAGGTAGAGTTACTATTTTAAAAACTCCTGCTGGACATGGACTTAATGTTCATTTGGACAGTACTGAAGATGAAATTGGATCACTACAGCACAAGTTTCGTATTGTGCTTAATGGAAATATAGACAAATTATATTTTATTGATGCACACAACAATAAAGTACATGTGCCAGACAATTATAACACTTATGTATTGGATGGTTCACACCCACATGCACTTGATCCTGGTACACATGAAAAGATTACATTATGTATTGGTGCACCATGGAAAGGACACCCCAATCCAGGATATAATACAATAATAGAAAAAGCACCATTTAAAATGACAGTAAGCAGACCGGCAAGTCTTGAAAATGCATGGACTGATCCATTTTGGAAAAGATAAATAAATATAACATAACTTATAGGAGTTACACATGGCTATTCAACAAACCGTAACGTACACTAAATCAGACGGAACATTTACTGAACTAGAGGACGCACGTTTGAATATTTTAGATTCACTAAGCAATGCATCCCAGATGACTGCATTAAGTGATGCTAATATTGCTGGGCATTTTACAGTATCATTAAATTTTGATGCTGATACACAGGTACTTACGTTTGTAAGAACGTGGGACGAAGATCAGTATAATGCATACGCTTCAGCACAATCATCTGCTGCAACTGCAAATAAAGCAAGCATCGAATCAGCTGGCTGGACAGTCAGTGAATCAGTTACAACTGTGTGATTTATAATTCATCCAATACAACAGCTACTAAATGAATACGACTTTCCGTACTTGCATTGAATGCAGTATGTGATACAGTGGTATCAGTTAACCACCAAGTACCTTCCGGCATGTGTTGTACTTGGTTTTCTATTACCATTTGGCACCCCACTGACGTCTTTATAGGCAAATGAATACGCTTACTGTTATCATTATGCCAAGTTAAACATGTTTTGGGCTTACTCTGCATTAATCGCACACGACCCAAAGTATAAAATTGGTTTAGAGTATGGTAGATTTCATCAAATACCGTTCCATTAAATTTAGGATTAAACTGTGTAAATTCACTTTCACTAGGCTGATAATCTCGTTCTGGCACATGCATCCGAGTTTCACCATTATCTAGTTCAGTAATTGTTTTATTGCTCCAGTCATACTTTAAACTGCCACATCCGTACAGGTGATCGTCTGGATATGAAGTTGTAGTATTCAAACAAATTTGATTATGATCTTTATGCCAGTATATTCCCTGGCTAGGAAGTTGTTGAGTTGCATTATAAAGTTCATTAGCTGAGTATTGTTTAAAATCTAATTGCTTAAAGTTTGTCAATTCCACTTTCCTTTATTTTTTGTCTAACTGTGTGTATAATATCACTGTAATTTAATATACATTTGGTATAATCTTTTTCTACTTTTATAGGTATTAACTCGCGATAATGGCTGGGCAAATAATCTTGCCATTCAGTTGTGCCATATATTTCTGATATTTTATCAAACAATTTTTGTTCAGTGTTCAAATCTTCATAATATGTTACAGTGTGTTGTATACCTTTGTCCACTAATTTTTGTTGCAATTTGTATGTTTTTATTGTTTTGTCTAGTAACCTATCTACATTATCAATTACGTGTTGTGATACAGTTACACCTGCATTTAACTTTTCCATATAACGATCATAATTAAAATCGCGAGCATTAAATAATTTGCTGGTAAATGCATATAGAAAGCTCAATACATATAGTTCAGTATCTCGTCGCTTGGTTAAGATTATATGTCTATCACTAAAGAAGTCTAATATTTCATCCGGTGTGTCAGTAATGTTAACTGTACCTTTTATATTATAATTGATCCGGTTAGTCTTAGCCTGCTGTAGTACTGACAATTTATACAGATTGCGCTGTGCAATTTATACAGATTGCGCTGTGTGCCAGTTTTAAAAACTGGCGGACTAATAAAATGTACATGTAGTGCGTCTTGTTTAATAACTGGATACAATTCGCCTATTTGTGTTTCTCCAGTTTTGAGATCTGTAAACAAATTGTTGTGGCTAAATTCCAAAAACAATTCTATGTGTCCTTCAACTGGTGATAGTCCTAGTTTTTGATTAGCATAGAATTCCATTAACTGAAAGAGTACGCTACTTCTAGTCCTAGGCGGACATATAAAGAAAGGTGCTTTATTCATGTTGTTTTTCGCTTGGGTATTTTACTATCAGCACTGCTTACACATGCATCGCTAATACAAGGACGTGGTCCGTCAAACAGTTTAAACCCGGTCTCAATATTACCCAGTGGTGTATCAGCACAACTGTAACTGCGTTTGATACTGCCGTCCGGCTCACGTATAATTATACCACTGTAACCACTATTGCAACTCCAGCCTTTGAAGTTGTTAAAGTTAAATGCATTAAAACGTTCAGCTTGATCCATGTACCACTTTTTACCAGTACTGTCCCGAAACTCTACTTGCATATGCCAGGGCACACTTTTGTCATTTTCGTCTGAAGTGTCTGGAGGCAAATCAAAACTAGGTTTTGGTCTGTTGGCCCATTTACGCTTTACTTCTGTGTATGCCATTTGCGGCATACCATTGTGTAGTCGTTTTAAGTCTTCCGGTTTGTATCCCTCAACAACTCGAGAAGCAGTAGGGTCTGATTGTGGTTTAAGAGTAACGTTGATACCTTGTTCGTGAAAGAACAATGCATTTTCCCAATCACGCTCAAACCAGTCTGGCACCATAACCATATTAATTGTAACTTGTACATCGTGTTCCTGACATAATATTAATTTATCTGCAAAGTCTTGCATCTTTGCTTTTGTATTTAAGTGTTCGGTGTGTAAACTAGCGGTTATACTAGCTCTATGGAAAGGTTTTACACGTTCTACATAATCCTCAAACCATCGCATGTTACGACTACAGTTTGATGTCATATGCACACTGGTATAGTTGGTGTTGTCTATATCCTCAGCAAGATACTGCAGAATATCCAGGTAGCCAGGATGGAAAGTAGGCTCACCACCACTAAGAGAAAAATGAAAGCTATTAAATCCGTTTTCACGTGCCTGCCTCTTTATTTCGTCGATTGTTTTGAGACATAACTCTGTAGGTCTATGATCTTTGCGGTCGCTTCTTGCGTAGGGCCAACAGTAGCTGCATTTGTAGTTACAGAATCTACCGAGGAGCCAGCTGACAGTAAACATGTCTCTATATAAGAGTGTCCTTTGTCCAACGCTAACAATGTCGTCAAACGGGATTTTGGTAAAGTCATAATTACTCCATTTTAAATCTTCAGTCATACCAGTGCTCATGTTGCATAGGATCTATGCTTATTTCGTTTATATTAACACACTTTGGCTGATCAATCAACCATTTAATGTATTGTGCTGCACTATCTATGTCCATACACTGCCTGTCAGGATGTTTATGTTTGTTGTTTGACAATGTACCAAAACTAATATAACTTACTTTGGGCGCAGTGCCCCATACTCCGCCAATGGCTAATGTGTTTGAATAATCACGCAATGCTTTCTTTTCAGCATTATAGCGCCAGGCTTTTCCATTCTTAACACGGTCCGTTGTACTACCTATTGCTATGACATGCGCTCTGTGACGTTCGCTGACGAGCTTCTTGTACACTTCGTCCAGTAGTACAGTCTGTTGAAACTTCCACAGTGCGGCGCTGATTATCACTACATCATGCTCACATGATAGTTGTGCAAATCGTTCTTGATCTTTGCCAAGGGTTAAATCATAACCATTATCTCTACTACAATAAGTGGCGTCTGGATATAATTTATACAACGCACCAGCTAGACCTGAATTTATATTTCCTGATATTAACATTATGTATTCCAATACGGTTTAAATTCCGGATAAACATCTAATATATCGGTATTGTGATGTTGATCTTGCGCAGTAGTATAGTCAATAAACTCTTGCCAATGTTCGTACCAGTCTTCACCGTTCATATAATTGATTACATTGTCTCCAAACATTTTCCATCTACGTATTTGTTTATAATCAAAACTATTTTCATCTGCCGGATCTGGATCTCTCATCCAACTTAAATCACCATTAACAAAATTATTCCAGTCATCAGTTGCTTTAGCTTTGAGTTCAGGTGGTAGTAATTTAGGATTTAACGCACGTGGAAACTGCACAAGACTGGTGTGGAAATGTACTCCTAAATCGTAATAGTATCTGGCAATTTGTGGTAAGCGTGTTATATTAAGTAAATTAGTGGTGCATGTAGCACTTAGATCTAAATTGGATAACTCTTTAGCCTTTCGGATATTATTTTCAGCTACGCCCAAATCCCCACGTACACGTACATAGTCATATATGTCTGGATATGCATCTAAACTTACACGAATACTAACTAAACGAAAACTACGCCACAAGTCAAGTATACTTTTTCCTTTGTATTCCAGTGTGCTAAAGTTACTGTTATATTGCAGTGTAATATGTTGTGCTTCTGGCGTTACACGTTCTAGAAAGTCATAATGCTTTTCGTGGTAAAGTGGCTCACCACCGGTAATCATAATTTCTTGCAAATTGGGACTTAATTCTACTACTTCGTCTATAATTTCCTGAGTGAGATTTACATGTTTTTCAAATTCACGGAATGTTCCAAACTTCTGCATTTGCTCCATAAGTACTGGGTCTTTTTTAACAGTCTGTTCCCATACACTACTGTATGTTGGACTACAGTGTCTACACATAAGATTACATGTATTATCAAAACGTATTTCAATACTACGTAATTTTTCTATAGGATAATATCCATCCTCATCAACATATTGTGATACTTCATTAGCGTTAAGATAATTGTACATCATAGGCGCTGACTGCCGCAAACTGCGAGCACCACTGCGTTCTAAATCCCAACAACTTTTGCATCCTTCATGTTGAACACCATTGAGTAAATCCTTGCGCACTTGCCTTAGTCGTTCACCATTCCAAGTATCAGTGAGAGTATCAGTTAAAAAATCTCCCACCCGGTCAGGATATCTCCAGCATGCACTCAGCTTGCCTTCGTTTTTAATATTAATATGATGAAACGGCATTCTGCAGAATGTATCTTTAGGGTAAGTCATTAAATATATCCTTCATTTCTGGGAATGTGTCACTAAAACTATTATTGCGTTGTCTATCACACAAACTTAAAAACTCTTTCATTTCCGGCAGTCTAACACTCCAATCTTCGCTTTCCATGAATGATATCATTCCTTGTAACCGTTTAATACCAATCTTCGCTTTCCATGAATGATATCATGCCTTGTAACCGTTTAATACCATAATCAGCCGAACGCCATTTATCGTATGTTACTTTACCTTTGTGCCAACTGGGTATACTTTTTTCCCAATTAGCTTCCCACCAGGGATAAAACTCTTCATATTTTTTACGGCACTCAGCTTTAAACCAGTCTGGCAGTACTTTGACATTTAGATGTCCGGGATGATAAACAAAATGGTAATTGATGCCACCAGCGCCAAACGGCCACATGTTAATTTTATTAAAGTTTTGCTCCAGTTTCCACTTGATAAAGTCCGGCAAATAGTATACGTTAAGAGCTTGTACAGCACAGGCAACTGTTATCTCTACATTGTTGGATGTTTGCTTATCAAGTATGTGAAACACTTCAGCTGTACGTTGCCATTTACTTGGGTAACGTATATAGTCATTCATTTCGTGTATACTGTCTACCGAATAATGAAAACGCACCAGTTTGAATTCTCTCCATAGATCAAATAGATCTTCTCGCCATTCAACTCCATTCGAGTTGTAACGTAGTTCCAGATCTTTTGCATACCCCATTTCAATCGCATGTTCAAGTATCTCATAATGTTCCTCAATAATTAAACTTTCGCCTCCGGCAAAATATATCTGTTGCATACTGGGCATTTGTTCGTAAAACTGTTTCCAAAATACTGGATTCTGTTTGTGCCAGTTATAACTACTTCCATTAATACTGCCCTTATCACTCCACTGCATGGTGTCTTTCAGTGTAGTGTTTTGTACTGCTGGAAAGATCTTTTTATAGTCTTTGACCCAACCACTACTGTCGTGTGGACTACACATAACACATGCTAACTGGCACTTGGTGCCAAAACGTAAATCAATATATGCTAAGTTGGGAGGTACTTCACCATCTGGCTGTGTATTATCGATAAGATCATCAACGTTAGTTCGCTGACTCCAGTATGCAGTTTCCCACTGTCGTTTACTACGATGTCCTGCGGCTTCTTCTTTGTAGCACTTGGTGCAACTTGGTGGCTTTTCACCATTAAGCATTTGTAACCGCACATTTTTCATATATGTACTATTCCATGCACTTTCAAAATCACTAACATTTAAGTTATTGGGCTTGCCGGAATCATCTTTTAGTACTCCCACCATGCCTCCCCAGTCGCCTTTTTCATTAGTAGGGCCAACACTACTGGCGTTTGCTGTACAGCATACTCGCATACTGCCGTCTGGTCTGGTACTCAAATGCACCCAAGGTAAAATGCAAAAAGTGTCGCTTGGTTTATTTGTCATGTATTGTAAACTCGTAAGGATAATGTTCAATATTATTAGTTGCTAGTTCATCGTGAACAACAATGTCGTCAATCGTTATGCCGCCTCGAGTAAGTATCTTGTCTAAACTTAAACGCTGGCCATGTTGACCAGTAAATGTTTTCATATTCATATGATTAATTAACTGGTGTTTTATATATAAACTATTTATGTTGCCATCTTCCCAGTGCATATCACCAGCTAACACAGTATTATCGTCAACCAAACTCATTAAGTAATCCAATTGATCAGTAGCGCCAGGATGATCATAACTGGGTAAGCAATTTATTATTTTAATATCTCCCACCCTGAGTATAGGAATATATTTACCTTGACTTTGATTGGGAGATACTACGTTGTTGGGTAGTTCCTGGTATTGTATACTGTCAGCACCCTTACTAAGCATACCATGCTGTTTCCAATTTGCACGGTATTCAGAGTTACCAAATGCCGCACACAAAACTTCTGGAAACCTTTGTAGTAGTACTACATCACAGTCCTGAAAAATGTCGCCCACGGCGTCAGGATCAGTGCGGTCATGAAACCAATTATAGCACCCAACACGAATCATTAGTACGCTGACTTAGCCCAATCACGTTCCTGACACCACCAGCATGTTCCACATACTTTTGTCCAGTTGTCTGTTGCTTCACGTCCGCCTTCACAACTGCGTGTGAGTGTATCCAGTGTTTCAAGTATACCCAAATTATTGGATAACCACATCACCACACGTTTGTCAGCATTTCTAAAAGGTTCAACAAATCTACCGTCTTTTCCGTCTCGGTTGTGTACTACTGTACAACTGTTTTCAGCAATTGCCGGAGCATTTTTATCATTGACGTCTCGTTTTATTTCTCTGTGCTGATGCATATTATTAATAGTCATTGGCACTGGTGGATTTTTAGTAACACCATTAAAATCATGTATGCCACACACATAGTCTGAGTTATCATCTTCAGTTAATGCACGATAGTTTTGTTTAACCAAGTTGCGTTGAGCATCAGTGTATGAAACATTTCCATTTGTCCACCACTCAATAGCATCAGTCCATTGTTTTGTTTTAACATCTACAGTTGGTACTTGTGATTGTACCCATTCAACTATTTTGTCTACAATAGGTCGATTATCAACACGATGCCAATTGGGTGTATCGTCTTGATTTGTACGCACAACTGTAATTGGCTGTATAACTGCACTAGGATTTAGTTCAGCACATGTTTGTGCAACCAAATACAGCAATAGCCCACTATCAAATCCCCCACTGGTTCGCACTGTAATTATAGGCGAACCCACTGGTATATGTACTTCGCCATATGGTGTTTGGTAAATCTTAATCATTAAATGAACTCCTTAAATTCCGGCACAATATCTAAAATGTTTTGATTGCGCATTTGATCTAATCTTTTTGTGTTGTCTACAAATGTATTCCAGTGTTTATCATATAAACTGTCTTTGTTCATATAGTTGTTAATACTGGACAATACGTCTATAGCAGGCTGTCGCATGTCGCCCGTAAAGTATTTCATACTTTGTGTATATCGTTCTTTAACCTGTTGTTTTATACTATCAGGTAATACTTGTATGTTCATGTGATACGGTCTGTGTGCCACATGATGTGTAATCAATGGTTTACGCTTACTGCTATTGATCTTGTGAAAGTTTTGTTCCAGTTTCCAGCGCATGAATTCTGGGATATGGAATACATTAACACTGGTTACTGTTAAACTTAACCATGCATGTATGTTACTGGGTAACTGGTCTATTTTGTGTAGATTGCGTTCAATCGCACTCCACTTTGCAGGGTAACGCTGATATTCCAAAACATCTCCATAGCCATCAACACTGGCACCAATTAATACTCTTTTAAAATGACCCCACATATCTAATACACGGTCAGGTATATTGGTAACATTGGTATTATATTCAAGTATAATGTTTTTTGCATTGTCAGTGTCAATACATTTTTGTAAAAAATCATAATGTCGTTCAATCATCAGTGGTTCGCCACCAGCCATGTATACGTGTTGTATATTATGCAAGTTACTTTCTAGATATTCCCAAAACTGCTCACTGTTATGCCAGTCATAGTCTGGTGTGTGCCACCTGCCTTTACTGTTTTGTGTTAGCTCAACAACTCCATGAGTATCTCGGTATTTGTTTCCGTGTAATGCAACATGATCTTTATACCAAGTGTGACTGTCTGTTGGTCCACACATACGACAAGCAAGGTTACACAAGTTACCAAATCTTAAGTCCAAGTATCTCACAGGCGTGTCTATAGTGCCGTCTGGCTGTGTGATGCTGTGTGCCCAGTCTTTGCTGTATACACTGCCCCAACGTTCTATTTCGTAGTTTCTACGACTCTGTAGTCCACTTTGTTCTTCACTCTGGCAACGGGCGCATTCATCACTCCACACACCATTCATCATGTTGTTGCGAATGGATTTCATCATATCAGCATTACGTGCTTGATCCATGCTATCTCGCCCAGCATTAAAACTACTGCCGTCTGGATGACGTATTACACCTTGATTTTTTGTAATGTTTGCCTGACAACATACTCGTACATCGCCGTTGTTGCGAACTGCTTGAAATATCCAGGGTATTGGGCAATATGTATCAGTCACTGTGATTCTCGTATTTGTGTTTTGCGATTGGTCTAATTTCCTGTCCTTTTTTACTACAAGTTGCTGCACATTTAACCATTTTATCTCCACAGCCTGTACCAAATTTATTACCAAAGCTATCAACAAGGTCAGACTGATAGAAAGGATGACTCAGTACTTCTTGTACAGTATACAAGTCTAAACGGTTCCAGTCAAGTGATTCATAAACACCGTACATTGTTTCTTTTACCTGATTCCAGTGTGTACTGTGTCCGCCAAACTCTGTATTGCGTATAAAGCAACATGGCCATAAACGTGCATTAAAGTCTATAAAATACATTTGTTCATTTTGGAAATAACAATCAATTTCATTTTCTTCCACATTTAATGAACGTGCTTTGTTGTATAACTTTGTTAAATCGTAATTGGGGTCTAACCTGCTTGGTTGATTGCGTTCCTGTACACGTCTAATATCATCAATATCCCAATTGTTTTCACTTACTACACTACGATCCATACGATGTATAAATGTTTTAAATCCCATCTGCTTGCTGAGTTCACTTGCTTCGCTTACTTGATGTTTGTTCCAGGGGAATACCAAATATTGCCAGCCAGCTGTTCCACCAGCATCAATAAATGCTTTGGCATTTTCCATAATACGATCAAAATTTGTGCGTTGACGATATAGATGATTTGTATCACGCAATCCATCTACACTAAATTTAAGCTGATGTTTTTCAAATTGTTGCAGTATTTCAGCAGTTTCACTCCAGTATTCAGGAGCTCTAGTTCCACCATTGGTGTGTATCCATATTTGTTTAATACCACAATCCAACGCTAACTGAAGTATCTGATTGAAATCAGGATGCATAAAAGGGTCATCCACTGTACCACAAAAATCCAGTTGAGTTACCGTATCAAACTCTCGAAATATTTTTTCAAGTACGGGTAATTCCAATATTTTTTTATTGGGGATTAATGGCACTTTGGTATTAAAATTACTCTGATCTGTTCTGGCGCATCCATAACACAATGCATTACACATACTGCTAATCTCTAGTTGCAATTTTATAGGCGTTTTCAGATAATGATGCGTCAATATATTGTTCTCCTGATTGCAAGTCTTGAACTTTAGTTGTTTGTAAGTCTGTTAAACACCCACAGCAATTGTATTTACATTTAATTGGTAATACTGGTATACTGTATTCTGTATCAGTTATATATCCATAATCCAACCATTTAAAGCAATTACTACCTGGCTTAATACGTCCTTTGTGCTGTACTACAAATACGTCCTTTGTGCTGTACTACAATAGTTTCTATACCTATGTTACAATACCAATCTTCCCAGTCATTGGTTTTTGTTATCAATAAATCCTTTTCAATATTATTAACTCTCACTGGCGGGTTATCTAGTAAACTCCACTGCATCATACTTTGTGGATTAGCATGCCACTTTCTAGTATGTTCACGATGTTGTAAGTTATGCATTATATCTAATTGGTCTTGTGTATATGACTGAAGATAATCCAGTGTTATATTTTCACGCAAAGGTTTCCACTTTAATTGTGGGCCTTGAAGACTTCCCAATAGGTATTGATATGTTTCAATACATGTTGAAAATGCATTTTTATCCACCATTAAATGCAAACTAACATCCATACCACTGGCGTATACTTGATTAAATTTATCAGATATTGTTTCATTTTTACTTTGGCCATGATGGATACTAACTATAACACTGTCAATTAAATGAGTACGTTCACACCACCATTTGGTACTACGGGTGCCATTTGTTAATAATCTCATGTGATTACGTTTATCCAGTTGTTTAGAATAGGCACAAAACTCATCCAAATGTGGCCACAATGTGGGCTCACCTGCATGTATATTAAATAATATATACTGATTATTAGGCTTGCAAATATTTGTATAGATAAAATCTAGGAAACGTTTACAATCATCAATATTATGCCAGGGAGTTCTGCCGTCATATATTATAGGACTACAATATGTACAACTAAAATTACACTGACTTCCAACTGCCCAATCAACAACCAATGGCTGTTTAGAAACTGGGCTAAATTTATCATAGTTGTGTTTACTCATTTAAACTGCTCCGCAAATGGGTCAAACTCAGTACCACATTTCATAGCACACACGCCCAGTTTGCCGTCAGCAATGCTTGACTTATCCCAACTGTTTTGTATAGTACTAAGTATACCACTACTGAAAACGCTTTCTAGCCCGTGTCTACGAGCGTCTATACTCATTTTACCGCCAGCCATTTCAATATGATCCCATATTTGTTCTGCACGATAATCTTTGTGCCACCACTTGTACATACGCCCAGCAGTCCAACAGCAAGGCATCAATAACCCTTCTGCCGTTATAAAGATTTCAGACTTTTCTATAGCCTTGCATGCAATAGTACAACTATCATAATATTCTTTCATACTGCCGTATGACTTTTCTATCTCTTTTGTTTTTAATAATGCTAGATTTTTATTTTCTAATTTGATTGGTTCAGCAATAACAGCAGTTTTTTCTTTTTTACGATTTTGTGCTTGGTGTTGTGATTTAGTTTTTTCACCAGTAGCAAGTATAAATCTACCGCTTTTCTTTTTTTGGAAACGCTCAAACCCCAGTGACTGGCTTAATTGTTCAGCTTCTTCAACCTGATGTTCGTTGTGCTGAAATATAATATAGTCCCATCTAGCTCGTCCGCCATTACCAATAAACGACTTAACATTTTCTATAATACGTTCCCATACTACATTTTGTCTATATACATGGTTAGTGTCATCCAATCCATCAATACTAAAAATAACAGCACCTTTACGATTGAACACTTCGGCCAATTGAGCCCACCACATGCGGTCCTTGGCTCCGCCATTTGTATTCATGCTTAACCACATATCAGGATTGTGCGATCTAAAGTATTCAAATATTTCCAATGTATCCTTTGCAACAATGGGATCCCCCAAGTTACCACACATGTACATAGACTTTAATTGTCCAATAAATTCTGGTGTAAAGATATGTTTACAGTCAGCCAAACTAAGTTCAGCATTTGTAATATGTCGGTTATCAGGCCCGCCATTTTCATTACGGTCACACATAGGACATGCTGCTTGACATCTTTGTGTTACCTCTAGATGTACTTGTTGAATATTATTATATTCATACATACCGATTAAATCCCCAGTATCTTTCGCGACAAAACCAACATTCGCCACAGTGTTGTGTAAAGTCAGTGGTGTGTAATTCACAACTGCGAGTAAGTGGAAATAGTTCTTCCATTACGCCCAGTGTGTTATAATGCTCTGCAACACCACGCTTATCAACATTAATTAACGGTCTATGACTTTTACCAGTAACAGTTGATTTTAATTGTGTAGATTTTTGTCTATCATTGAACCATGCGTTTCCAAATTCATCTTGATCAAACAATTCAGGCGCTTCAGACTCAGTTGGATTGGCCGTAATGCCAGCATAATGACGATGCAATTGAAATTTATCATATGCCATATCCACTATTTTATCCTGATCCAGTGGATAATTTTCATCACTACGTACTGATTGTGCGGTACATTGGCTAAATTTATAGTCAACCAGATTTTCAATTTTTGCTAGAACTTTCTGAGAAAATATAGCCTGGAATGGTTTCTTTTCACTAATACCAGTAATTGGATATATTTTTAAATCAGGTCGTTCTGTCTTTGCATAGAGGGCTAACATATATGCCACAATAGCACTATCAGCCCCACCACTAATCTTTAATCCAATACGAGTTTCGTCGTCTGGTATAATCATTTCATAGCTATCTTGACTGTTTATAAACAGCATATTACGTATCCATTATTAGACGTACAAATTGCCCAGGACCAACTT
>Ga0208667_1000159_pt1 | contig 31394 bp, 26 predicted proteins | sample 11BtaG_FD_184085 | JGI IMG/M metagenome (GOLD analysis project Ga0208667, IMG submission 184085) | Marine viral communities from the Subarctic Pacific Ocean - 11B_ETSP_OMZ_AT15265_CsCl metaG (SPAdes) (version 2) | ecosystem: Environmental > Aquatic > Marine > Oceanic | place: Pacific Ocean... | reverse complement strand
AGCAAAAATAGTAGTATATATGGCAACCTTTCTAGTCCTTTTAAGTTTACTATCTATTTTCTTGTTCTCAGACATCAAATAAGTATTGTTATCTGAGGCATCTTTTAAGACATCCTCACAAGACTTCAAGTTACTTTCGGATATAGATACTAGCTCGTATAGTTTAAGTTCCTTAGAAGAGCTTATAATAGCCTGTTCCATTAGGCTATCTTTTTGGATTAGCTCAACGTATATGTTATCCATCTGCTCAAGAGTGATGGCAACCAATGTATCTCCGTTATTATCTATTAATCCGACTTGCGAATAGGCTGATACGTTCAGAAGAAGGCAGTATATGATAATTGCTAATTTTTGTTTCATAGTATATTTTTACTGTATCTCTTTTAGAATCCAAGCTATCAATAGACATATACACCGTATCGGTAGATATAGTATTGTGTTTAGGTGATATAATCTTATTCTCTGCTTTTTTAACAAACAATAGATTAGTTATAATGGCTGTAGCTATAAGTGAATATAAAGCTATAAAAATAATTACTTGTGGACTCTTCATACTGCAAAGATAAAAAAGTTTTATATTTGTAAAAAATATAATCAAATGAAAGAATTAAGTAAAGATGAGCTAGAGCTATTGCAAGGATTAGTAACAGAGTATAACAATGTTAAAATCAGAATAGCTGACACCTTCATTGCACAGGATGCTTTATTAAAAGAGATAGAGTCAATGAAAGCTGCTTACATTAAGGAAGAGAAAAAATTATTAGAAAAATACGGAGATGATGCTGTCATCAATGTGCAAACAGGAAAAGTAACAAATGGCGATAATTAGTACATACCCAATATCAGGTCAAGTTAACCTAACAGATATATTAATAGGTTCTGACGAACAAGATGCAAATAAAACTAAGAACTACACGGTAGATTCTGTACTTGCATTATTATCTCAAGTAGCAGTAACACTTCCTGTGTATGCAGATAATGCTGCTGCTGTATCGGCAGGACTAGCAGTAGGTAGAATGTATAGAAACGCAGGAGACGGAACAAGCTCTAGCGTTGTGTGCGTTGTTTATTAATGGGAATTATTAGGAAGATATCTATTGGACCTGACTATAAGTCGGGTGCTATGCACTATATAACAGGTCAGTCTGTCCTGAATAATAGTCATACAATACATTTAATTAAATTTAATAAAGAAAAAAAATCAATCGAGATATGGATACAGTCCGGGCAAGAAGTATTTGTTTGGAAAGAGTTTAATGAAACCGTACCCGTATCTATTGAATACAACATAAACTTTTAATGAAATCACCGTTTTACTTTATAGTAAAGCCATTAAAAGGAAGACGATACGACAACACAAAAGAGATAGCAGGACTAGAGCTTGTCGTTAGTACATCTGAAGAAGACCATATGTTTTCAAACAGATATGCTGAGGTTATCGAGCTTCCAATCGGCTACACAGGAGGAGTTAAGGTAGGAGACACCTTACTCGTACATCACAACGTATTTAAGTTTTATAATGATATGAAGGGTAGGCAAAAAAGCGGAAGGAGCTTTTTTAAGGATGACCTGTTTTTTGTAGACAACGAACAGTTCTTTATGTATAAGAATGATAAGGGTTGGAACGCACACGATAGATATTGTTTTGTAGAGCCAATCAAAAAAGAGGATTCTGTTATATATAAGAATAGTGTAGAAGAACCGTTAGTAGGTATAATGAAATATCCTAACGAGTATCTGACATCTATGGGATTAAAGTCCGGGGATAGAATTAGCTTTACTCCTGATAGCGAGTACGAGTTTACGGTTGATGATGAAAAGCTATATAGAGTATACGACCATCAAATAACAATGAGCCTATGAACGTAAAGGAAACAAAGAAAAAAATAATACAGGCAGGTCATAGAGCTGTTGAGCAGTTAATAAAGGTTGCTAAGGAAGATATTATAAAGCACGACCCGGAAGATGACTTAGCTGCCGATAAACTAAAGAATGCAGCAGCTACAAAGAAGTTAGCAATATTTGATGCGTTTGAGATATTAAATAGGATAGAACTTGAAAGGGAGGCATTAGAGTCTGCCGAGAAAGGAAAAAGTAAGATAGATACAAAACAAGGATTTGCAGAACGAAGGTCAAAATAACTTATACGTCACACTAGAAGATTACGTCCCAAAGAGTGTCTTGAAAAATAAAAACAAGGCAAAGAGTTGGAAGTATGGGTATGATGAGAAGTATGATATGGTTATCATATCAAAGACCGGTGAGATAGGTGAAGTAGTGTCTATACAGGGATTGCCTATAGCATTACCACTAGTGCCTAATAAGGTGTACAAAAGAAGTGGTAAGAAAGAGGAGCAGTATTGGCAGAGAGAAGAAATACCAAAAGACTTACAGAAGATTCAATCCATATTCCAATGGAATGATAAGCCATCTGAGTTTAAAGATAGGTGGGTTGATTATATTGAATCTGAATTTGATTCACGAGAGTATGGGCATTGGTTTATGAACAATGGCGTGCCTACATATATGACAGGAGCACATTATATGTACCTGCAATGGACATCTATTGATGTTGGGTATCCTGACTATCGTGAAGCAAACCGTATACTATATATATTTTGGGAGGCTTGTAAGGCTGACAAAAGAAGTTTCGGTATGACATATCTTAAGATAAGACGTTCAGGGTTCTCGTTTATGAGTTCTTCTGAGTGTGTTAATACAGGAACGCTTGCAAAAGATTCAAGGGTTGGTATATTATCAAAGACAGGTTCAGATGCTAAGAAGATGTTTACTGATAAGGTTGTTCCTATAAATAGTAGGCTACCTTTCTTTTTCAAGCCTATTATGGATGGTATGGATAAGCCGAAGACAGAGCTTGCATTTCGTATCCCGGCAGCTAAGATTACCAAGAAGAATATGTACGACACAAGCGATGATGAGTTGTTTGGGTTGGACACCACAATAGATTGGAAGAACACGGATGATAACAGCTATGATGGTGAGAAGTTATTATTGCTAGTACACGATGAGAGTGGTAAGTGGATAAAGCCAAATAATATTTTAAACAATTGGCGAGTAACTAAAACCTGTTTGCGACTAGGTAGTAAGATTATAGGTAAGTGTATGATGGGCTCTACATCTAATGCACTTAACAAGGGTGGTGATAATTTTAAAAAGCTATATAATGACTCTAATGTTTTAAATCGTAACTCAAACGGTCAAACTAAAAGCGGTATGTATTCACTTTTCATCCCAATGGAATGGAATATGGAAGGATTCATAGATAGGTTTGGGATGCCTGTATTTAGGACACCTGATAAGTCTGTGCTAGGTGTAGATAATGAAATGATATCTCAGGGTGCAGTAGACTATTGGGAGAATGAAGTATCTTCATTGAAGAACGATGCAGATGCACTCAACGAATTTTATCGTCAGTTTCCACGAACAGAGTCACACGCATTTAGGGATGAAAGTAAGCAATCTATATTTAATTTAACTAAGATATATCAGCAGATAGATTATAACGATGCATTAATAAAAGAGCATCATATAACACGAGGTAGCTTCCATTGGAAGAATGGGGTTAAGGATAGCGAGGTTGTGTTTAGCCCGGATAAGCGTGGTAGGTTCAATGTAAGTTGGACACCCAATAAAAACTTACAGAATAGGGTGGTTGACAGAAACGGTATTAAGTATCCCGGGAATGACCACATAGGTGCATTTGGTTGTGACTCGTATGATATATCAGGAACAGTAGGTGGTGGTGGTTCTAATGGTGCATTGCACGGGGTGACTATGTTTAATATGGATGAAGCACCAAGCAATGAGTTCTTTTTAGAATATGTAGCTAGACCACAGACAGCAGAGATATTCTTTGAAGAGGTATTGATGGCTTGCGTATTTTATGGTATGCCAATACTTATAGAGAATAACAAGCCAAGGTTGCTGTATCATTTTAAGAACAGGGGATACAGAGGGTTCTGTATGAATAGACCTGACAAGTCATATAATAAGTTATCAAAAACTGAACGTGAGCTTGGTGGTATACCTAATAGTAGTGAGGATGTTAAGCAGGCACACGCAGCAGCGATTGAGTCATATATAGAGAAGTATGTAGGGTTTGATGTAGAAGGTACATATAGGGACTCGGAAGACATAGGCTCTATGCCATTTACTAGAACACTTGAGGATTGGGCTAAGTTCGATATAACTAATAGAACAAAGTTTGATGCTTCGATAAGTTCAGGGTTAGCAATTATGGCTACACAAAAGCATCTATACGTGTCGGAGAAAAAACAATCAAAAATAAAGATTAACTTTGCAAAGTATAGCAATAAAGGAAATATTAGCGAAATTATTAGATGAACGATGTTAAAATAAACATATCATCTACAGGATTCCCTAGTCAATTTGTATCAGATGCCGAGAAGGCTACTGATGAATTTGGCTTGCAGATTGGACAAGCAATTCAATATGAATGGTTCAAGAAAGATGGGAGACAATGTAGATTTTATAGCCAATGGGGAGATTTTCACAGACTAAGACTATATGCTCGAGGAGAGCAATCTGTAGGGAAATATAAAAATGAGTTAGCCGTAGATGGTGACTTATCGTACTTAAACCTAGATTGGACACCTGTTCCTATATTACCAAAGTTCGTTGACATTGTTGTTAACGGAATGTCTGACAGACTGTTTAAAGTTAAGGCATATTCTCAAGATGCTTTATCTCAATCTAAAAGAAGTAAGTTTCAAGAAATGATTGAAGGGCAAATGATTGCAAAACCATTCCTTCAAAAAATACAAGAAAACACAGGAGTAAATCCGTTTACTGTAGATTCAGAAGAACTACCTGAAACGGATGAAGAACTAGCATTGTATATGCAGCTTAAGTATAAGCCTGCAATTGAAATAGCAGAAGAGACTGCTATTGATACAATGTTCGATGAAAACCACTACCAAGATATTCGTAAAAGAATTGATTATGACTTAACTGTATTAGGTATGGGTGTAGCTAAGACAGAGTTTTTGCCGGGTGCAGGCGTAAAGGTTGAATATGTAGACCCTGCCAATATTGTGTATAGCTACACCGAAGACCCTAACTTTAAAGATTGTTTTTATTGGGGTGAGATTAAAACAGTTCCAATTATTGAGCTAAAGAAGATAGACCAAACTTTGACAAATGCAGACTTAGAAGAAATATCTAAGTATGGACAGTCTTGGTATGATTACTATAATGTAGCTCAGTATTACGACAACGATATATTCTATAGAGATACTACTACTTTAATGTATTTTAATTATAAGACAACTAAAAAAGTTGTATATAAGAAAAAGATTAAGGATAGTGGAGCTATATCAATGGTAGAAAAAGATGACCAATTCAATCCACCAAAAGAAATGATGGATGAAGGTTCATTTGAAAAGGTAGAGAAAACTATTGATGTGTGGTATAACGGTGTTATGGTTATGGGTACTAATATAATACTCAAGTGGGAAATGGCTGAGAATATGGTAAGACCAAAGTCTGCTACACAGCACGCACTTCCTAACTACGTTGCTACAGCACCAAGAATGTATAAAGGTGTTATTGAGTCTTTAGTAAGACGTATGATACCATTTGCTGATTTGATTCAGATTACTCATTTAAAACTACAGCAGGTTATTGCTAAGGTTGTACCTGATGGTGTGTTTATTGATGCCGATGGATTGAATGAAGTAGACTTAGGCACAGGAGCAGCATACAATCCTGAAGATGCATTAAGACTATATTTTCAAACAGGTAGTGTTATTGGTAGAAGCTATACAGGCGATGGTGAATTTAATAACGCAAGAGTACCGATACAGCAGCTAACATCTAACTCAGGTGCATCTAAAACTCAGATGCTTATCGGTAATTACAATCATTACCTAAACCAAATCAGAAATGTAACGGGTCTTAATGAAGCTAGAGATGGTAGCACACCTGACCCGAATGCTTTAGTTGGTTTACAGAAACTAGCAGCAGCTAACTCAAATACGGCTACTAGACATATACTAGATGGAAGTCTTTATATGTATAGGTCACTAGCTGAAAGTTTATCTTACAGAGTAAGTGATGTATTAGAATATGCTGACTTCAAGGATGAGTTTATTAATAAGATAGGTAAGTACAATGTATCCATATTGGATGACATAAATGAGCTATACTTATATGACTTTGGGATATTTATTGAGGTTTCTCCTGATGAAGAGCAGAAATCAATGCTTGAGCAGAATATTCAAATGGCATTATCTAAAGGTGATATAAACCTTGAGGATGCAATTGATATTCGTGAGATTAGAAATATTAAGTTAGCTAATCAGTTATTAAAAGTTAAACGTAAAGCTAAGCAAGAAAGAGAAGAGAAGATGGCTATGCAGCAGCAAGCTATGCAAGCACAGCAACAAATGCAGTCTCAGCAGTTAGCTGCTCAAACATCTATGCAAAAAATGCAAGCAGAAGCTCAGGCTAAAATGCAACTTAAGCAAGCAGAGGTAGCTTTTGAAATAGAGAAATTAAAGAATGAAGCAATGCTCAAAGAGAGGCTAATGGATAAAGAGTTTAGTCTTAATATGCAGCTAAGAGGTATGGAATCACAGCAGCTTCAGAATAGAGAAGACCAAAGAGAAAAAGCGAAGTCAGATAGAATTAGCCAACAAAACTCTGAGCAATCAAAACTAATAAATCAAAGAAAGAATAATTTACCACCTATGACTTTTGAATCTAACGAGGATAGTCTAGATGGATTTGACCTAGCTGAGTTTGAACCTAGGTAAAAAACATAATTATTTTTTGTTTAATTTTGCATAAAATCAAATCAAATGGAAATTAAAGTAAAAGAAGTAGGTGTTGTTGAGGAAAAGTCTGTACAGCAAGTTGAACAGGAGCTACTCGAAAAGCACGAAGAAAAGTTAAGTGAAGAGGTTGAATCTGAAGAAACAACTGAGGTTGTTGCTCAAGAAGAAACCGAAGAAGAAGATACAACTCAACCCTCAGAGTTAAACGAGGAAAGTGTTCTTTCATTTATTAAGAATAAGTACGGAAGAGAAATAAATTCTCTTGATGAGCTTACAGCAGCTCAGGAATCTGAAGAGATGCCTGAAGATGTTGCAGCTTATTACAAGTACAAAAAAGAAACAGGAAGAGGAATCGATGACTATGTTAGATTAAACAAAGACTTTGATGAATTGACCCCTGACACATTGCTACGAGAATATCTTAGTGCAACTGAAGAAGGATTAGACTCCGAAGACATTGATATGTTGATGGAGGACTACTCATATGATGAGGAGGTAGATGATGATGCTGACATTAAGAAAATCAAAATAGCAAGGAAAAAGACTATTGCTAAAGCCAAGAAGTATTTTAATGAGCAGAAGGAAAAGTACAGAGTTCCCCTTGAGTCAAGTGGGAGTTCTATTTCTGAAAGTGATGCGAAAGACCTTGAGGCATATAAACAATATATAGAGTCATCAAAGACTTACGAAGAGACGATACAAAGAAAGCGTGATTGGTTTAATAAAAAAACTGATAACGTATTCGGAAGTGAGTTCAAAGGTTTTGAGTTCACGCTTGACGATAAAAAGGTAACGTATTCTCCGGGTGATGCTACTGAACTAAAGAAAATTCAATCTGACCCACAGAACTTTATAGGAAAGTTCTTAAATGAAGATGGACTTATCGAAGATGCAGTAGGATACCACAAGGCTTTGTCTATTGCAATGAATCCTGAAAAGTTTGCCAAGTTCTTTTACGAACAAGGTAAAGCAGAGGCTACTGACGATGTAATGCGTAAGACGAAAAACATTAATATGTCTGAACGCAAAACACCTGAAGTGACTTCTAAAGGCGGGATGCAAATTAAATCTCTCGGCAACGACTCGGGTAGAGGTTTAAAAATTAGAAGTAAAAAATAAGTTTAAAAATTAAAAAAGAAAAATTATGGCAGGAAGTGTCCAAACAACCCCCGGGTTTGATTTGCAGCCAAGTGCACAGCAAGTCCCACTCGCAACAAATTATATTACCGATTTCAATTTCTTGAATCAGTATCTACCTGATACTTATGAGAAAGAATTTGAGAGATATGGTAATCGTACAATCTCCTCATTCCTTAGAATGGTAGGAGCAGAAATGCCTTCTAACTCTGACCTTATCAAATGGGCTGAGCAAGGAAGACTTCACACTAAATATGTAAACTGTACTACAACTGTATTAACTAATGCAGATACAGCTACATTTACTATTAACGATGCATTAGTACCTGACCGTGCAGCAGTAGGTCTTACAGCAGGTGCTATCGCTATTCGAATAGGTCAAACTATTATGATTAGCCCTAAAACCTTAACAGGTTCAGTAGGTACTACTAACAAAGCTATCGTTACAGCAGTAAATACAACAGCAGGAACTATTGATGTAGCTTTCTACGAGGCAGCAGGTATCAGCAATGATAACGCAGCTAACATTTATGAAATATTCATTTATGGTTCTGAGTTTAAAAAAGGAACTGAAGGAATGTCAGGTTCTTTAGAAGCTGATGACGACATCTTTGAATGTTCTCCAATTATCCTTAAAGATAAGTATGCAGTATCAGGTTCTGATATGGCTCAAATCGGATGGGTAGAGGTTACTACTGAAAACGGTGCTACAGGATATCTATGGTACTTAAAGTCAGAGCACGAAACTCGTTTACGTTTTGATGATTACCTAGAAACAGCAATGATTGAAGCTAAGCCGGCAGCAGCAGGTTCAGGTGCAGTTGCAGCAGGTTTCAAAGGTTCTGAAGGTATTTTCTACACAGTAGAAGACCGAGGAAACGTATGGGCAGGAGGCAATCCTGAGGCATTAGAAGATTTTGACAACATTATCAGACGATTAGATAAGCAAGGTTCTATTGAAGAGAATGTTATTTTCTTGAACAGAGAATTTGGTTTTGCTATCGATGATATGTTAGCAGCTCAAAATTCTTACGGTGCAGGTGGTACGTCTTATGGACTATTTGACAACGATAAGGATATGGCTCTTAACTTAGGTTTCACAGGATTCCGTAGAGGTTACGATTTCTACAAGACTGATTGGAAATACCTAAACGACCCAACTATGAGAGGTGGTCTTTCTTCTACATTAGGAACAGATACAGTAAACGGATTGTTAGTACCTGCGGGTTCTACTACTGTTTATGACCAAGTTCTTGGAAAGAACGCTAAGCGACCTTTCTTACACGTGCGTTACAGAGCTTCAGAAACTGAAGACAGACGTTACAAAACTTGGATTACAGGTTCAGCAGGTGGTGCAATGAACAGCGACCTTGATGCAATGGAAGTACACTTCCTTTCTGAGAGAGCTGTATGTACTATGGGTGCAAACAACTTCTTTATCTTTAAAGATTAAGAATAACTAACATTACAAGGGGTGTGAAATATCACCCCTTTTTTTAAAAAATTATAAATTAAATTAAATGAAAAATAAAAAAATCCCTGTAGCTAAAACCTACAAATTAAAATCAGAAAAAGCTCCCTTATCGTTTATGATACCAACGAAAAGTTCTAGGAGCTATTCATTACTTTACTTCGATGAAGAAAGAAATGAAAACAGACCACTTAGATATGCTAGAAACCAAAAGTCCCCATTTGAGGATGAGCAAGATGGCAATCTTATTTTAGAGCCTGTTGTATTTGAAGATGGTATGCTTCACGTTCCTTCAAATAATCCTGTACTTCAAGAATTTTTACATTATCACCCTATGAATGGTGTTAGATTTGTAGAAGTTAATGAAGCTAAAGACGCAGAAGAAGAAGTTGAGTTTCTTAACTTAGAGGTAGATGCACTTGTTGAGGCAAGTAAATTATCTATTGAACAGATTGAATCATTATCTCGTGTATTATTTGGAAAAGATACCTCTAAGATATCTACTGCTGAATTAAAAAGAGATATATTGATTTTTGCTAAAAGCAATCCAAGTGACTTTTTAGATGCTATTAATGACCCAACAGTAAAAGTGCAAGGTACAGTACAACTGTTCTTTGATAAAGGGTTATTGACTTTTAGAAGAAACAATAAAGAGATATGGTTTAATACACCATCTAACAAAACAAGAATGCTTGTTGTTCCATTCAATGAAGACCCATTGTATTTAGCAACATCATACTTGCAGAGTGATGAAGGAATTGACTCACTAAAAATGCTTGAGAACCTTATAGAAGGATAACGAGCATATATAGTATATATTACGAGAGTTCGATTTTTCATCGGACTCTTTTTTTTTGCTATCTTTGTACAAAAGTTTATTATGATAAACTCAGTAAGAAATACAGTCTTTTCGGTTCTTAACAAGAACAACTATGGGTATATATCTCCACAGGATTTTAATTTGTTTGCTAAGCAAGCACAGCTAGAAATCTTTGAGAATTACTTTAGTGATTACAATACGGCTATAAATAAAGAGAACGCTAGGATATCAGGGTCTGAGTATGCTGATATGACAAAAGGTATTGAGGAGTCTATAGATACATTCTCAACAATAAGAAACTTTGACCAAAAAGCATTTAATAGATACTTCACACCGTCTCAATTAACTACAGGAGATGATTACTATTTATTAAATAAAGTATTGGCATATACTACGTTTGTAAAGAGTGGTATTAGTGGGATTAGTCCACAGCCATTTACGATGAGAGATAGTGGCTTTGCAGGAGTGGTTGCTGTTGGAGACATTTTAGTAAACCTAGAATCATTAGAGCAAACAATAATTACAAATGTTTCTAATGACATATTAAACCTAGAGGATAATATATTCCCTCCTCCTTCTTCAGGTATTAATTACTCAATATTCAAGCCTGAGAATTATGAGGTAGAAAAGGTAACAAATAGCAAGATTAGTATGTTAGCTAACTCATTGCTTACTGCACCTAGCAAGATGTTCCCTGCATATTCTTTAAATACTGATTCGGTAACAGTATTGCCAAAAACAATAAACAATCCCGGTCAGGTATTTAGTCAGTATATTAGATACCCTAAAGACCCTAAGTGGACATATAGTACACTTGCAGGAGGACAGCCTGTATTTGACCAATCACAATCAGATTACCAAGACTTTGAGTTGCCAATTGATGATGAAGTAAATTTAGTAATTAAGATACTTCAATACTCAGGTATACAGATAAGAGAAGCTCAGGTAGTTCAGTTTGCTAATTTAGAAGAACAAAAAGATAATCAACAATAATGGCATATATATCACAGTATCAATATTATGAAAATGGGGGAGCAGCTCCTGAAGATGCGAATTGGGGTTCATACCAATATGTCAGCTTGTATGATATAGTCAACAACTTTATGTTGATGTATTCAGGAAACCACTCGCTTGTAAATAACGAGGAAAGATTTAAAGTATTGTTTCACGCAAAGAGAGCAATACAAGAACTTAATTACGATGCGTTTAAAGAGCTTAAAGTATTGGAGTTGAATGTGAATGACTCTTTACGATACATATTGCCTTCAGACTACGTTAATTGGGTTAGGGTAAATATATATAAGGATGGTTTGCTTAGACCACTAACTGAGAATATTCAGATAAACTCTTCGCTTGCGTATTTACAAGATAATAATAATAGAATATTATTTGATTCTGATGGTAATGCATTGTCACCACAGTTTTCTCAGATTGATTTAGATAGAATTACAAACCAAAAGAAAAGTATATACCTTAATCAGGGAAGTCAATTTGATGGAATGGAAGGTTACTATTATGAAGGTAATTGGTATTTTGATTATGCTATCGGTGCACGATATGGTTTGAATACAGAAACAGCAAATATAAACCCTACATTTAAGATAGATAAAGCAGCAGGTGTTATAAACTTTAGCTCAGGTATGAGTGGAGAGCTTTGTATACTTGAGTATGTATCTGACGGTATGGAAGGTGGAGATGACTCTAAGATTAGTGTAAATAAATTATTTGAAGATTATGTGTATGCATATATCGAATACGCAATATTAAATAGTAAACTTAATGTGCAAGAGTACGTTGTACGAAGAGCACAAAAGAGAAAAACTGCTTTATTGAGAAACGCTAAGATAAGAATAAGTAACATCCACCCGGGTCGATTGTTAATGAATCTAAGAGGTCAAGATAAGTGGATAAAATAATATGGCGAATATTACAAGAAACTTCATAAAAGGTAGAATGAATAAGTCGGTTGATGAACGACTTATCCCTGATGGCGAATACATAGATGCAATCAATGTTCGTATGGGGTCTACGGAAAGTTCTGAGATTGGTGTAATAGAAAACACTAAAGGTAACTTAGGTTTAACCGAACTACAATACAACAATGAAAAATTAAGCACTCAAGCTAAATGTATTGGTGCATATGAAGATGGGGCTAACGAGACTATATATTGGTTTGTTCACGACCCATATTTTGCTAGAGATGGTGCAGGATTACCTACGTCATTATTTCCAACAGGAAAGATAGACCTGATAGTATCATATAACGCTACCGATAATATAATTGATTATCACGTTATTAGTGTAAACGATGGCGATGATGTAAATACAACATTAAACTTTGACTCAAAATATTTAATTACAGGTGTAGATTTAGTAGAAGATTTATTGTTTTTTACAGACAATATAAATCCACCAAGATTTATTAATATAAAAAGTGGATATGACAATCCTGTATTATCTGCACCTAGAATAGTAGATTACGGAAACAATCCTTCATTATTAGCTGAAAGATTATTAGTTATAAAAAAACCACCATTGTATGCACCTACTGTTAATTTATTGACCGTTGGGAACTCTCAAGATAATTATTTAGAAGATAGATACATATGTTTTGCGTACAGATATAAATATGCAGATGGAGAATATTCTGCAACATCTCCATTTTCAGACCCTGCATTTGTTCCTAAAAAATTTAATTTTAGTGCATCGAGTTTCCTTAACGAAGGAATGGAGAATTTTTACAATGCAGCAAACGTATCTTATAACACAGGAGGACCGTTAGTAGAAAGTGTTGATTTATTATTTAAAGAAGCTCAAAATAGTACAATAAAAATTATTGACAAATTTAATAAAAAGGATAGAGGTTTTTCAGATAATGCAACTGAAACATATTTATTTAACAATAGCAATATATTTACTATACTACCTGATTCTGAGATATTAAGATTATATGATAACGTACCACGTTTTTCTTTAGCACAAACAATAATGGGTAATAGGCTTATATATGGTAATTATATAGATGGATATAACTTAGAAAGAAATGGTATTAAAACACAAATAGAATATACAGTTGATTTAATTAGCGAGGATGTTTTATCTAACACGATAGAAGCTACCGTAGATTCAGTTGATTATGAAATACTTAGTAGAGGTATTTCGGTTACAACTGATGGTCAGGCTTTATTTAATTTAACTACAGTTAAGTTTGAGTTAAAAAAAGGAGCTGTGTTAACATTTAATATATCTTTTTCTCATCAAGCGTTTGCAGGTCCAATAACTCCTGATTCTCAAACAACTAATGTTAACGTATCTTTTTCATTTAATTTAATTAGAGATTATACTAGTGTTTATGATTTAGCTACAAGCACAGAATTTATTAACTCTATTGGGAGTCTTTCTCCAAGAAACATTTTACCCGTTTATGCTCCTTCACCGGAAGATACTTCTTGCGATGGGTTAACATTTACTGATACTATTAATTGTTCTATACCAAATAATCTTCCTGCAAGTTCCGCAACAAGCAATAGTGTAGAAAAATATGCTAGTGCTAGTCTTGGTTCAGATTTAGTAGGAGCTACTGCGTATAATAACAATGAGCCAATTTTTATTGGTTCTACTCCTTCAGGACCTTTAGGAGACACAATAAGAATTTATTTACCTTATATGAGGTTTGTAAATGACGTTACAGATGGAGCAAATATAACAGAAGATGTGTATGAGTTTTATAATGTAACATTTGCTTCTTGCACACTTCAGTCTTCAAGTGCAAATGGAAGCCTTCATAGTAATAGAGGATATGAGGTAGGTATGGTTTATATGGATGATTATGGTCGTTCAAGTACAGCTCTTGTAAGTAACAACAATTCACTTCACGTTCCTTGTAGTGCATCTTCAAATAAAAACAACATACAAGTTAATATACCAACAAGACAAATTGCACCTGAATGGGCTACGCATTATAAGTTTGTTATAAAGCCTGATGAAGAAAATTATGATGTAATATATAGCAACATATATGTAAGAACTTCTGATGCAAATTATGCATATTTTCTTTTAGAGGGAGAAAACTCTCAAAAAATAGAAAAGGGTGATAGGCTTATGGTAAAAAAAGATTCTGAAGGAGCAACAGATGATTGTGTATATGTTACTGTTCTTGATAAAGAAGTTTATGCTAGTGGAGATTTAGAATTAGATAGCCTTGCAGGAACTTATATGAAAATAGAAACAAACTCTATAAATATAACTCAAGTAGAAAATGCAGTAATTGACTATGGGAGACATACTGTTGGTACAATACCTACATCAAATCAAACTTTAGTACAGGGACTAACATCTTTAAGTACTACTACTCCCGGTTTTTATAATTTACTTACTGTTGGTAAAGATGGTTCAGGGCTACCTAATCCGGGATATCCTTTTAGTATAGAAAACCCCGCTGTGGATTATGATGTTCCGTCAGGAACTAGAGTTATAATATCTTTAAATTTCAATAGAAGTTCATATGGAGGATGTGACCCAAAAGCAATGGGTTTTGATTTTACTATGATTGCTTCTAGGGATTATGCTGATATGTATGATTTTTTTGTTGGAGAAAATTTTGAGCAAGTATTGAATTTAAACGCTAATTTTAGTGACCCTACATCACAAAGATGTAATTTTATGGTAGGAAAGTCTCCATTTAATGACCCATTTTTTCAATTTAAAAATGGAAAACAAGATGAAATTGGAGGAGATATATATTCATTTTGGTGGGTTGATGGAAACGGAGCAGACCAAGGCGGAAAGTTATGGATGACAGGTCCTCCTAATTGTGGTCCTTTTCCTAATACAGATGGCAATCAATTACAGAACGAAATATCTGCACACTTTAAAGTCATAAGGTCAGGAGGAGATATAATATTTGAAACAGAGCCTCAAGATTCTTTGCCTGATGTATGGTTTGAATCTGCTGACACATACGAAGTATATACATATGTAGACCCTATTACTCTTGATGAATATCCGGGTAGTCATAAAGGAAACATTCAAGACCAAACAGATACAGACCCTGCAATAGTTAATACAGATTTCTATAATTGTTTTTCTTTTGGTAACGGAGCTGAAAGTTATAAGATAAGAGACTCAATTGTGGGTAAGACATTTAACCTTGGTAATAGAGTCTATACCACAGATGAACAAGAATATAAAGAGGCACATCGTTTTGCTGACTTGACATATAGTGGCGTATATAACGAAGAGAATAATATAAACAAACTTAACGAGTTTAATTTAGGGTTACTAAACTTTAAACCACTTGAACGTACATTTGGTCCTATTCAAAAACTATTTGGTAGAGAGACTGACATACTTACATTGCAAGAAGATAGGATATCATATGTTCTTCAAGGCAAAGAAATGATAACGGGTGCTACAGGTGGTAGTGCATTAGTTACAGTACCTGAAGTATTAGGTAAGCAAGTAGCTCGTACAGAAGAATATGGTATATCTAATAACCCTGAAAGTTTTGTTCAATGGGGTGCAGATAAATACTTTACAGATGCTAAGCGTGGTGCTGTAATACAGCTTAAAGGTAGTGCAGCTCAGAATGAAAAACTGACCGTAATATCAGAGCAAGGTATGCGTAGTTGGTTTAGAGACTTATTTATAGAGTCTTTTGAGACTCAAAAGCTAGGTGGATTCGACCCGTATATGGATGAGTATGTTCTTAGCTCTAATGACATTGTAAAACCTGTTGATATAGACTGCATAGACTGTGGTGTAATAGTAGGAAATATAGTCGTAGATGTAGCTAAACCTTATGATTTCTGCGTTGATGTAGGAGACTTAGTTGGAGATGTAACTATAGATATAGATATAGACTCATCAGTTTCGGGCAATCAATCATTTAGAATAGACTATACATATGCAGGGGTTACTAATACATATTTTAGTGCATCCACTCCTGTTAGTGATACAATAACTATTCAGAAGAGTTCTGTTGCTGACCAAAAAGTTACTTTGGTAGTTGAAAATTCTTCACCAAATAAAAGTTACATACGAGGTATTAATGTTGGGTGTCCTGAAGCAGAGACTATTACCATTATACCTATATCTATTACAAGCGATGCAATCAATGGTCAATACATACACAGCGAATATAGTTGGACTGACGGTGCATTTGTATCACCATTACATTCAAGGTTAGTTAATTTCGACAATGACAATACAACTGAGTTTGTGATATCTGATTATGACCAAATAACAGGGCTTCAAGGAGCAGGCGTTATTCCTGCTGATTCAGCTACTGTTAGTATGATATGTAATAAGATTAACTTTGATGATTTTGTATTTAGCGAAGGTGTACTTTCACCTCTTCCTCCAACACCTAATAACTTTAGATATTTAAGAAGCAATATAAGGTACTATAATAATGTTGCAGATATAAAAACACTTCTTTCATTAGCAAACGTACCTACTCCAATAGACAGTACGGATGCACCCGATAGATACTCTGCTACATTTACAATGCCTAATCAAGGAGCTTATTTGTACTTGATTTGGGATTATAGATTATCAACTGAAGATGAATTATGTTTTGGAGCAACAATAGAAGATGCTTGTTGTACTTGTTAAAAAAAAATAAACTATGCCTTTAACTACACATTACTTAAACGGAACAACACTATCTAACTCAACAACAGTATATGATAATGCTGCATTAACCATTGTTAGTGCAGATGGATTTTATGCTGATGGGAGTGGTATAAGCAGAGAGCAGGTTAGTGGAATACTAGGACCTATACAAAGCTGCCCGGAGTGCTTAACTCCTTGTGGTAGTCTCATAGGTACAGGCTTACTGAACGATGGTGTATATGAACTTAATGTTGATGTAGGAAGTTCATTAGGTGCTATTATTGTTAAGTTTATCCCTGTATTCATACCCGATGGTATACGAGCTACATATAATGGTGTGTTATATAATAAACTAAGTTCTCCTGTTGATGGATATCACGGAAGCACAGTATCGGGTGGATATACTTATCTTGGGCAAGCAGGTGGTACTTGTCCTACAGCAGGGACAACATATAGTAATATTATTAAGTATAAATATAAAGATGGAGTAGGTTTTCAAGACACAGGTTTGACTGAAGATATAACGCCTCAAGCAGGAGAAATAAGTTTAACTTCAGGTTCAGCACCCGGTGATTGCATTATGGTTATACCAAAGGTAGCTGCATCTCCAAATAATATAAACATTGATATCGTAGGAACTTGTCCTACAACATCATTTACAGTAGAAGTACAATGTCCTGTGTTACTTACATCATTTTTGTCATCAGTTAGAGGTAATACTCAAATACAGGCTTGTGGTTTTAGTGTAATAAACACACCAATATACAATGCACCTGTATCAGGAACAGCAGGAAACCCTGCCGTAAATGATTGGGTATTCTCAGATGCATATGGAAGTAATGTATTGCCACAAGGGTTTTATAAAATAAATGCATTAGAGTTTATTGAGGTCGATGCAAACGGAATAATAATACAAAGAGCAAACTGCTAAGATATGCCTAACTACACATTAACATATGACGAAGGAGTACAGGGATTCCCATCCTTTTATAGCTATTATCCTGATTGGATGATAGGAATGAATAACTATTTTTATACTTTCAAAGGGGGTAACCTTTACCGCCATAATGTGAACGAGAGTAGAAATACGTTTTATACTGACTTTTGGACTCAGGTAGGAACTCCTGACGAGGCTTTTAAGCCATCTAAAATGGAAAGTGTATTCAATGTGTCACCATTAGAGAATAAACTCTTCAAAACGCTTAATTTAGAGGGAGACGATAGTTGGGCAGCTACTATTAAAACAGACATACAAGATTCAGGGTTTATAAATTCAGATTACTTTGAGAAGAAAGAGCAGAGTTGGTTTGCGTTTGTTAGGAACGAAGGGTTAGGTTCATCACCTGCTGCTTTACCTGAGTTTTCATTGCGTTCACTAAACGGAATAGGTAATAGTACAACAGTAGTTATTGGTGCAGGAGCTGCTACAATAGACTTTGCGGTAACAGTTCAGATAGGCAATATATTAAGTGTAGGAGATTACTTCTACTTCTTGTCAGGGACTAATGAGCCTGTGTATGCAGGAAATGTAACGGCTATTGATATAAATCTTAGAAGAGGTGTAAATAATGTAGTTATTGATACAACACCTTCCGGGACTACACCAATACCATCAAACATAGAGACCTTCTTATTTATCAAGAACTCAGTTGCTGAATCTCACGGTGTATTAGGTCACTATGCAGTATTTGACTTAACGTATTCAGAAAATACAAAGGTTGAGTTATTTGCTGTTGAGTCAGAGGTTATGAAAAGTTTCCCTTAAATTTATTATCTTTGTGGTCAATGATGTTTGACGTTAAGCCATTATCCGAAACTGACTATGACGATATACTTGTAGATTGGTGGAAAGATTGGGGTTGGGCAGCACCTCCAAAATCATTCTTACCTGAAAATGCTACGGGTGGTTTTATGGTTTATGACGAAGACATTCCTGTATGTGCAGGTTTTATATATAGAACAAACTCAGAAGTTTGTTGGGTTGATTGGATAATTTCTAATAAAAACTACAGAAAGAAACCAAATAGGTCAATGGCTATTGAGTTGTTAATTAATACGTTAACTAAGATATGTAAGATGAATGGTGCATCTTTTTCATATGCTCTAATAAAACATAGACGACTGATAGATGTCTACAAAAAGTTAGGGTATATTGAGGGAGATAGCTACTCATCTGAAATGATAAAGAAATTATAATATGGCATTAGCAACAGCATTAACCGTAGCAGCAGTAGGTTCTCAGTTAGCCGGGTCTGTACAGTCATTTTCTCAAGCTAGAAAACAAAAGGCAAAACAAAGAGAGGCAGAAGCAACTGCCGATAAGTATATGGCAGATGCTCGAAGGAGTCTCGAGAAGAATTATATGGAATCATTGGCTATTCAAAAAGAGCCATATGAATTAGAAAGAGAAGCTGCATTAGTAGCGGGAGCACAAGCAACAGAAGCCCTTAGAGAAAGCGATAGAGGTATGGGTAGGGTTGGTGCTATATACGGTCAACAGCAGCAAGCACAGCGACAAATAGCATCAGCTATGGGTCAAGAGTTATTTAACTTAGATTACCTAACCGCACAAGAAGAGTCAAGACTTCGTGACATAGGAACACAGCTTGATTTAGGAGAAGTTACAGGAGCACAACTTGCAGCAGCTAACGCAGAAGAAAGAAGACAACAACAACTACAAGCAGGGATACAGGGTATTGGAGGAGCAGCAATGACAGGTCTAGAGGCTATGGCATTGTATGGTAAGCAAAAAGCACCTGTAACAGGAACTACTGTTCCCGAAGGAGATATTGAAATTACAGGACTTAAGCCAACGGCAGAACAAGCAGCTAGGTATAATGTTACTCAAACACCTCCACCACAAATACCATTGACCCCTCAGGAACAAATAATGTCAATACAGCCTGTAGACCAATCGCTACTGACCACTCAAACTGATTTTTATCCGGGAGTGTCTAAAGGTATGGGTTTTATAACTCCTCCTGAACAAGATATGTTTAATTATATGTATAATGTGCCAAGAAAGAAACGGACATATAGATATAGTGATTTAGGACCAATAAAACCAATAGAAATACAATAATATATGGCAACTAAATTTGGATATGTAGAAAGGAACATCGAGAATGATGTTAATTGGGGTGAAGTTGGAAAAGGCTTTGCTGATATGCTCGTTGCAGAACGAGAAGAGAGACAAGCTAAGAAAGACCTTCTTGATGATGCAATGATTAAAACTCAGGATGCATTGAAAGAAGCACCCTTGGGATACAATACAGACTTTAACGACAGAATAATTGGCTTAGCAGATAACGCAAGTTCTTACTTGTTGGCTGCCAATAAAGACCTTAAGGCAGGTAGAATTACTCCTGCTGAATATATGCGTAAGGTTCAGAGAATGAACAGTAGTGCAGACCAAATATTTAACTTAAGCAATAATTACAATAAGCTATACGAAGAGCATCTAAACAGACTAGATGAAGATATCTCAGGTAAGGTTGAGCAGCAGATATTTGAAGATATATCTAATATGACTAACTTCAATGAGAATGATTTCTTTATTGACAGTACGGGTGCTATCGTAGCTGCTCCGTTAGTTACAGATAAGAATGGTGTAACAACTATAGACCCAAGTAGAGCTATGAGTGCACAGGCTATGTTTAACTTAGCTCAAAACTTTGTAAATAAAGTTGATGTTGAAGCAGAGGCTAAAAAATCAGCGGATAGATTGGCAACATTTATTACAAGCACAGCAACAGCACCTGACTACAGGAACAAAGGTAGAACTGAAGTCATAACAGATATTAGGCAAAGAGGTGATTACTTAGAGCTAAAAAAATCTTTAATAGATGGCATTCTTAGCTCAGACCTAAGTACATCATCTGTATTAGCCGACTATATAGGAGGCTACGATGTTGTAACAAAAAGAGATGAATTATCTAAAGACCCTGCTGAAAGAGAAAAGCAAATTTATATTGATATATCCAATGGAAAAGAAGGTCGTGCTGAGTTAACTGAATCGCAAAAAGAAATAGCTGAAGAACGTATAGGATTGGTGTTGGAAGGTATGATTGACAGCAAAACTATGGTTACTGAAACCGCTAAAAAAGAAAGACGAACATCGGCTGCTGATACTGAAAGATATTTAAAAAGAAAGGGTAAATTAGCTAAAGATGCAGATGTCTTAAATATGATGAAAAAGTTATGGTCGGGAAATAAATCAGATGTATTAGAAGCCGATGAATATTTTAGAGACTTTTTTATGGATGCAAAAAGCCCTACAGTAAAAGTAGGAAGAACTGATAAAGGAATATATGTTGACATTAAAGATTCAGAAACTCAACAAATAGTAAGAAGAAACATAGACTTCAAAGGAAAGACTTTACAGGAGTTTATAGAAACAGCTAGTCCTTTATTAGTTGGAGAGAGAGATATAAAAGAAGCACTTAAAAAAGCAAATTACAGCAAGGAAGAGAAGTTTAGTTTATTAGGTGAAGATATTTTTGCTGAAGTAACTAAAGCTCCTACACTTAAAAAAGACATATCTAAATATGTTTCAGGTTTAGCTGAAAAAAATAATTTCCAAGAAGACTTAATAGATGATGCAGAAACTTTTGCCAATACATTAAAAGATGCATACGCAGATACAGGTATAGAATTTGAGTACGATGGAGATGATGATGGAGGTATAATATCTATTTTAGGCTCAGACTTAAGCGTTAAAATAGTAGGAGACCTTAATCGTATTCCGTTTAGTGACAGAAATGAAAGGGCAAGAAATTATATAAAATCAGTAAACGATATGATACAAAAATATATGAGGTCAAATGAAGCTGCATATAGAGATATTGTAAAAGGAGAAGGGTCAGTTACTGAAGAGGAAGATTCAGGAGAATTAGACTAAATATAGAATAATGGAAGAACTACAGAAGTTATTTAACGTATTAAAAAGAGAGGGTTATTACACAAAATCTTTTGATGATTTTCAATCTCAATACCAAGATGAAGCATATAGAGATAAAGTTTTTAACGTAGTTTTTAGAGATGGTTTTTACACAAAAAGTAAAGAAGATTTTTTATCTAAGTTTTCATTAGGTGATGTAAAAAAAAAAGACTCTATACCCTTGGAGGAAAAGGTGGACGTTACGGAATCTGTTACAGAGGAAGTTCCGGTCGAAGATACTTTATCGGTTTTACAATCTCCTGAGCAATTTCAGTTTGGCGAGCAAGTAGAGGAAACACCCATACCTTTAAGACCTGAAGAGACTGCAACTGAAGAGTCTGCAATTCAACCTACAGAGATTGACCCCGAAACATTTGTTGCACCTGAAGAACCATTAGTCCCCGGAGAAACTGCTTTAGATATAGAGACTAGAAAAAATCAAGCAGATGCCATATTTAATAGACTTAATAGACAAAAAGCTATTAAAGATGAACTAATAAAGCAAAAAGTAGAAAAGGGAGAAATAAACGAAAGCGACATAGATTTAGAATCTGTTGTACAAGAAAAGTTTCCTGAACTAAAAGACCAAGTTAAAAGAGAGCTTAGTGCTCAAGACGATTGGATAAACAAATTTGGAACTTTAGAAGGATACGAAACAGAAGAAGATTTTTTTGAAGGAGCTTTTGGTTCTGCGTTAAAGACATTTGACGATGTGACTTACATAGGTCTAGGTGAGTTTGTTGATGATTTAGGAAGAGCTGTAATGTCAGGCAGAGCACAAGGTAATGTAGCTGAAGCCACAAATGATTTATTACTCAAAGGTTCTATGGCATCTAATGAGCAAATAGATAAATTTATTGAAGCTCAAAAACAAGCAGGCGAATATCAAATGTCTGCTGAAATGAAAGAATACATTAAAACCTCTGAAGAAGAAGGAGGATTTTTAGGTATGGTTTTAGGTTTAGCAGAAAACCCAACTGTTCTTTTAGAGGTAGCTGCGACTAGTCTTGCATCAATGGCTGCAAATAAAGAATCGCTAGATGCAGCAAGTACAACATTGCAAGCAGGTATGGCTTATGGTGCGGGAGCAGGCACGACAGCAGGTGCTGCACTTGGTGGTATTGGTGCATTACCCGGAGCAGCAGTAGGTACAGTAACAGGATTTGCTTCAGCTATACCATTTGCTTTTGGTGCTGCAAGTACAGTTTTAGAAGCAGGAAGTAAGTTTTCTGAATTACTTATGGAGGAAGTTGGAGACAAACCTCTTAATAGAGAGAATATAAAAAATATGCTCAATGATAAAGAGGCATATAAAAAAATTAGAAACAAAGCAATAACTAGAGGTTTAACTGTTGGAATTATAGATACAGCCTTTGGTTTAATTGGTGGTAGCGTTGGTGCTAAGATGCTTTCTAAAGGAGCAGGGAAAGGGAAAGTTTTAGCTGTCACTACAGGATTTGAAGGTACAGGAGGGGCAACAGGAGAAGCATTGGGTACTGTAGCTATAGGAGAAACACCAACTTGGTCAGATGTAGGTCTTGAGTTTTTTGCAGAAACTCCGGGTAGTGCTAAGACTTTTATTCAAAGTCAAATAAAAGCAACAGACCCTGCGACATATAAAATTAATGGCAATACTGTAAATGAATCTGTTATTAAAGATGTAGTTGAATCAATGACTCCCGAAGAACTAGCTGATTCTGACATTAATATAGAAAATGACAAAGAACTTTCTGATAAAGTGCAGAACAAGATTGTCAAGGGAGCTGTTAAAGAACAAATATCTCAAGCAAAGCCTGAGTTAAATGATGCTACTGTAGATAAAATTGCAGACCTTCAAATGGAGGCTGATAAGTTAAAAGACAATAAAACACAAGCAGGGAAAAGAAAGGTAGCTGAGCTCAACGAACAAATGAAGGAGCTTGAAGATAATCCAATAGAAGCTGCACCTGAAGTAGAAGTTAAAGAGCAGGTTACTGAAGAAGCTGCACCTGAAGAAGAAATAGAATTATTTCACGCTACATCAGAGGATTTTACAGATTTTAAAGTTATGGGAATGACGGACGGAACAACCGAGTCTCCCCGTATGGAATTAGGCATTCATTTAGGAACTAAACAGCAATCAGAAAATAGAGCTAAAACAAAAAATATACCGCAGGATAAAAAAAGATTAATAAAGGTTAGAATAAATCCTAAAAACATTGTTAGAGTTGATGATGTAGGAAGATGGACTCTTTCAAAATATAGAAATATACTCCAAGATTTAGGATTGATATCTAAAGAAAGAGGTATTGCTAAAAAAGAAATAAAAACTTTTGATGATGTATTGAATGTTTTAAATAAAAATAATATTGATGCATTTGTTTATGACAATAAGTTTGAGGGAGAAGGAGACTCTTACATTGTTTTTGACAATCAATCCTTAACTAAAGTTACTGAAGAAGTTGCACCTGAAGCAAAAGTTGAGCTTGAGCAAGCTAAGACCCCGGGAGAACAAATAACAACTACTGAAGAGCAAACCTTATTTAAAGGTATGCAGCCTAAAATAAAAGATGGCAAGCCTTTCTCGGCACACAAAATAGAGAAAGGTGAATTTGCTGCTGCTGATAAGAAATTAGCTAGTGATTACAAAGGAGACAAGCCATTAAAAAAATTCACAGTTCCTCCCGGCACTACGATTGACGTGGTAAAAGTTGAAGATACAAATCAACCTTTAAGTGAGGTAAAAAAGCAAGAGGAGAAACTAATTGACAATTCGGATGCTCAGGTTGTGAAACTAATCACTCGTGATGCAAGAGGTACAGTTGAAGAGCAATACATTATAAAGGATGATAGTATACTAGAAACAGCAGAAGATGTTGTTGAAGAAGTTGCACCTGAGGTAGAGGTTACTGAAGAAGTTAAACCTGAAGTAAAAGAAGAAAAGGCTGTTCCCGAAGTTACTGAAGAAGAGTCTTCGTTGCTATCTGAAATGGAAGATATTGATGGTCAAATAGAAAGCAAACAAGAGGAGATTTCAATTGAACAAGGTGATGAAAAACAAGAAATAGCTAGGATTGATGCAGAGATAAAAGAAGTTCGTGCATCAAAAATAGACAAGGAATCTAAAGCGGAACGTATTGATGAATTAAAAGCTGAAAAGTCAGATTATAAAGATAGCCAAAAATCTATAATTCAAGATTTAAAAGATGATATCAAGGAGTTAAAAAAAGAAAAAAGAAAGGCTGAAAGAAAACTAAAAAAGATATCAGAAAAAAAACCTGCTGTAAAAGTAGAGCCTAAAGAAAAGAAACCAAAGGTTGTACGAAAACCAAAAAAAGAAAAAGCAAAGATTTTAGAAGGTCTTGAAGATGTAAAAAATATAACCGATGAAGACAAACTTAACATAGCTGACAGAATAATTAAATTAGCTAAGGATGGTATAAAACAAATTTCTACTGAAGTTAAAAACTTAAATCAAGAGGGCAATATTACTACAAAGCAAATGAATAGTATATTGTCTAGACTATCTAGAGTTAATCCACTAAGTGAAACCTCTATTAGTAAGTTTGTAGATTATATGGCGAATGTTATAAAAGATGCAAACTATTCTTCTAAAATGTCTTCATTAAATTCAAAAAGAAAAATAGCAAAAAATACAGCCAATAAAAAAGCAGGGATATTATCCAATAGTATAAATAACTTGAGAAAAATATTTAATACAGATGCATCTATAATACCTGAATCTGTATTAAGTGATTACGAATCATTAGTTGAAATGTTCGGAAAGAAGGATGCTGTAGTATCTTTAGATAAAAGAGCTAAGGTAGAAGAAATGGCTAGCAATATAGTCAAGGGTTTAAATGAACAATATTCTACTGTCCCTAGCTTAATAGAAAAGTATTCTAAATCTGATAAGGGGTCAACATATAATCAGACAATAAACTCTATGAGAGATGAAGGTATCATCAATCAGGACGAATATGACCTTATGGTAAAATATAAAACTGAAATTTTATCACAAACTAAAAAAGTTGAAGAAAAGACGGAGGAACAAAAACAGGAAGAAAGAAAAAAACTAATAAAAGAAATAGGTCAAATAAAAGCTAATCAAGATTCAATAAACTCTCTAGACACTAGATTAGAGAGAGATGATGCTAATAACTTTTTTAAATTACTAAAAACAAAAGGATTAGAAAATCTATCAACCTATGATTTAAAAAATATATCAAAAATAGCAGACAACATTAATAATGGATACTTTACTAGCTACGCTAAAAAGATTTCAACTAATATATCATCAAATAACAAAGCCTTAAATTTAGCGAACAATTCTATAAAAAAAGCAAAACCATTACCTATAAGTAAATTTATAAGCAATGTAAAAAGTTTGTTGACCAATAGAAAATCTACAGATGAGATGATTAGAAGAAATCCTCTGAAATATATAGATAATTTATTTGGAGACTTTAAAACCACCACAATATTTGATACGGTATTTAAGCCAATAGCAGAAGCATATTCTCGTTATAAAAATCAAAGTGATGTTACAAACATAAGAATACAAAACGCACAAGATAAGGTATTCAAATCTCTTGGATACGACCCAAATAAGTTTACACTATCTTCATTTAAGCAAATGGCTTATATGATTCAGAGAGAGTTTTTGAGCAACCCGGATAGTAAACAAGTAAATAGTGCTACAGATATTTTAAACGCTACAATAAAAAAATCAAAGGAACTGAAAGGTTTTTATGATGAAAGAGATATACAAGCATTTGAAAGTATATTAAAAGACTACACAGTAGATGACGTTTTTGATAACGAAAAACTATACGATTCGTTTAACAAAGCAGAAAAAGAATCTATAGACACTCTTACAGATATTAATCAAAGTATGACACCAATGGCTGAGTATGTTTCTAACATCATATATGGAGAGCCAATAGAAACTTTAGATAATTATATTTCATTGAATGTTTTACCTGAAGTTAAAGACGCAAAAAAAAGAGGAATACTTGAATCAGAAGCATACAAAGAGTCGTTAAAACCAAACACAAAGTCAAAGCTATTAATAAAAAGAACAGGCAAGCCTAGTGCAATAAATATGGATGTATATTCGTCTGTATCTAATAGTTCTAAAAAACTTCTTATGGATTATCATTTATCAGACACCATAAGAGGAACATACAAAACATTAGAAGATGCTAGGAAGTTAATAGACTCAGATTCAAAAAAACAATTAAATACATTGAATGCGATAGAAAATGCTTTTGATGAAGCATTAAGTAATGTCTTAGATACAACGTTTATCGAAACTTCGTTTGCAGATGATGTGTTAAACTATATGACAAAGACAGGTTATAGAACTATGCTAGCAAGTGCACCTAGATTTGTTGCTGAACTTGGTAGTAACTTGGCTTTTGCTGCGATAAATTCCCCTACAGAATTTGCTAGAGGTATGAAGCTAGCAGAATTTACTTCAGCAGATAATGGCTCTATAATAATGGATAATGTTGGGTCTGTAAATACATCAAGGATTTTTGGATTTGATGAGCTTTCAGGTAAGTTGGTCGACTCTAGTTTAATAAATAAAACACAGGGAAGAGAGGCAGGTAAGATGAAGGGTACAGTTATGAACACTCTAACTAAGCTAGTAAATAAGTCTGCCCCTATAGGTAAGTATGATGCCTCATTAAAGTCATCCTATAAAGCAATAGAGGGAGTTGCTGATAAATTAATATCCACTCCCGATAAGATTGTTATGCAACGATTATGGATGGGTACTTTTGATGTTGAGTTTAAGAACATAACGGGTAAATCTCCTGACTTCCAAAAGATACTTAAAAATGACGAAGCGTATATGAACGAAAACGCTAAGGCATTGGATGCTGCTAAGAAAAAGGCAGATAATAAAACAACTCAAACCGGTGCAACAGATAATCCATTTATGGGTATACTTAAAGGTACTGTAAAACCTAATCAATCTACATTGCTGAAAGGATATAATGTATTCAATAAGTTTATGACAAAATTCTTGCATTTTGAATATGCAGCAGCTAGGACAGGTGTATATGCTATGGTGGGAAGAGGAGAAATGAGTAGAAAGCAAGGAGCAGCATTATTAGCAGCAGTTACTGTTCGTATGACTCTTTATACCGTAGGTATGAACTTGATGACAGAAATTATGTTGAAAATTTCTAATGAAATATTTGGAGATGAAATCGAGGATGAAGAGCTATTATATGCTGATGAAAAATCATTCTATCAAGAACTTGGTCAGGCACTTGCTTCAACTTTCACTCAGCTTACGTTGGGTAGAGATTTTGGCAATGCTTTCAAAAGTATTATAAATGCGGGTGTAGAATGGTTTAATGAGGAGCAATTACAGTTTTTAAGAAATGGCGATTATGACCCATATAAAGATGCCATACAATTTAATCTATTTCAAAAAACAGGAAGAGAAGGACAATCTGATTTAGGTGATGTTATAATGAAAATAGGAGGTCCACTTACTCCTTTTATGAAGTCAATAGACTTTATGATTAAACAAGCTACTGCACCTGAAAAAACAAAAGCTGATGCAGTAGTAAGACAAAATAGAGAAAGAACAGACAGGCTTCTTCTTGAAATATTTGGTAATCTAAATATGATTCCTTTTTATAGAGATATAAAAAAGATGGTTTATCAGGACATATATAAGGATTTAACTGTAGCTAAAAAGAAAGCTAAAATAGAAAAGCAAGCTATGGAAGAAAAACTAATGGGATATGAAGACGAAAAAGATATGAAGACCAATGATTATTCACTTTGGGAGGTTCAGTTCGGTCCTAAATCTGAAGGATATGACGAAAAGTTAGCCGAAAAAAGATTAAAAAACTTACAGAGAAGAGTGAATAAAATAATAAAAGAAGGAGGAGATATTAATTATGCACCTGCATTTCGTAAAGGAAAAGAAAGACCGAGGAGACAAACAAGAAGTTCAAGAACAAGAAGATAATTATGCCATTTAAAAGCGAAGCACAGAGACGATATATGTACAAAAATATGCCCGAGCTTGCAGCAAAGTGGGAGAAGGAATACGGCTCAAAGAATCTACCTGCAAGAGTTAAGCCAAAGAAGATGAAGAACATCTTTAAGCCTAAGAAGATTACAAGATTAACTTCAAGACGAACAAAACTATAGCTAAATTAATTAGCGTAGCTATTATAAATTCTTCGTAGTTTGGTCCTTTGCTCATATGTTGTGGTCTAATCTTATGAAAATTGGTGAACCTTCTCCTACATACGCACCGTGTATGTTGAAGTAAAAATAATCTATAGCATCTTCATACTCCATATCTTGTGCAATTATATCTATACACTTGTCTATGTCATAAGCTGCCACTAGATTACCTCTGAAGTCACAATAGCCCATAAGAGCTTCTCCAAACCCTGTTACAACCATTGCATCTGATTCTCTTAATGCTTCTAGTGTTCTTAATTTATCATCGTATGTTGCCATTTAAAATTTTAATTTTTTAATATTCCACTTAACGCCTATATTATTTAAGGCATCTATTAATGTTGATTTTTTATCAATCCACTTTTTATTATAATAACAGCTTTCAACCATACACATATCTAATGGTATGTCTGATGAGTCGTTTTTATATTTATGAACTACTTTTAAAACTATAGATTTATCTGTTCTCCAAGAATTACAAATTCTTTCTAACAAAAGTCTTTGACCTGTAGGTATATCGTTGTTCTCTCTCTTTACTTCTATAAGTATTAAAGCCTCATTATCAAACTCTAAAACCGCATCTATATCTGATGGATGTATTCTACCATTTTGAACACCTGTAAAATCTATAGCTTGCTTTACTTGATTACTGTTTCTTATTAAACTCATAGCTCCATCATACAGTTAATTGCTGTATGTCCACCGAATACTACACCACATCCAATAGCTTGCTTCTTGAAGTTCTTAGCATACGCTGCTGCGTATGACTTACCATCAACTCCACAACCTACCTGCATTCCGAATATCTTGAAGTTCTTACCTACATTCCATTCGGTATATGCCTGTGTATGGATATGTCCCTGTACGGTTGACATCATATCATTCTTAGATTTAGTCCGGGCTGTTCCTCCTTCACCGTGAACGTATTGTACACCATCATAGACAACCTGCTCAACCCAATTCCAATTAGTTCCAAGTACATCATTGTAATCTTTTATCCAACGTGCAGGAATCTGAGAATCAAAAGCCTTACGCATTATTATTCTATCGTGGTTTCCAATACACACATCTGCTTTTGGAAACTCATCTCGCCACTTAGCAATCTCTTCAATCGCATAGTCAAGCTCATCTCCACCGCCCATCCCATCCGGGTCAGTTGCGTGAAATGACGAGTAGTGGTTGTCGATTATATCTCCAATAAAAATTACTTGATTGCAGTTATACTTTGCATAGGTGTCCTTACAGAACTCAAAGTACCCGTCAAGGGTAAATGGTGCGTGCAGGTCACCTATAACAAGTATACGCTTTTCGTTTTTGGTTAAGTTTAGGTAGGCATCTTTTTTGTTGCCTTTTAGTCTTGGTCTAAAATCACTATAGCTCATCGGTAATTGATAATTGAATTTCTCTTAACTCCTCGATTAACTCGACAAGCACATCACTCAATTCATCAAAATCTCTGTCGACTAGAAGTTCATAGATGTCATCTACAAAGTCGTGAATAACTCCCATCTTATAGTTGATGTGAGCTAATCTCTCCTTTTCGTATGCAGACAATTTCATCCCTGTGGTTTCAAATCTAAATAATATATTTTAATTATCCTAATTTTTTATTTATAAAATCAACCAACCTTCTGTAATCAGCTTGAAACTGCTTGTCGTAGCTCATAAAATTTTCAGCTTGATTTACTGAATGTATCACAGTAGAGTGGTCTCTATTGCCAAGAAACTTTCCTATCTTAGATAAAGTTATATTAGGGATATTAAACCTCGCTATATAGCAAAACATTTGTCTAGGTATTACAAGCTCTCTTTTTCTTGACGTAGATATTATATCTATCTTAGGCTCATCATAAAACTTTGAAACCATAAGTAGCAAAGAATCGAAATCTAACCTGCGTTTTATTTCGCTATCTGCTTGCCAACCTCCTAGCTTATCTACACCTGCTGCTGCATAGCAAGATAACTCTGTTTTTTTAAGAACGTATTTGTATTTTCTTACGTAATCTTCAACACCAATACTTCTTTTCACCTCAATTTTTTCTACCTGACCTAAATCTACAAGGTCGTAGAGTTTCTGACGGCAGTTTTTCATATTATGTTTAATACATAAACCTAATACTGTTGATTCGTGAGTGTATCCTTTTCTTAATATGTTACGGATAAACATATAATCTTTGTAGTTTGTATCTACATCTTTTACTAATTGCATTTGTTTGTTTAATTTATTTAATTTAATTTCGTACTATTCCTCGGAAGGGATGTTTACATAACATAATTAAAAGCCCTCAAGACCAAGAGGGCTTTTTTTATTTCTCTCTTAAAGCCTTGCATTCTTTACACAAGACCTCTGTACTGTGTGTGCAGTCTAACACAAGGTCTCCTGACCTCAAGCAA
>Ga0208667_1000158_pt1 | contig 31457 bp, 35 predicted proteins | sample 11BtaG_FD_184085 | JGI IMG/M metagenome (GOLD analysis project Ga0208667, IMG submission 184085) | Marine viral communities from the Subarctic Pacific Ocean - 11B_ETSP_OMZ_AT15265_CsCl metaG (SPAdes) (version 2) | ecosystem: Environmental > Aquatic > Marine > Oceanic | place: Pacific Ocean... | reverse complement strand
ACTTCAACGGGTAGCACTTCAACGGGCAGCACTTCAACGGGCAGCACTTCAACGGGCAGCACTTCAACGGGTACAACTGCGACGCCCACCACTGCGACGCCCACCACTGCGACGCCCACCACTGCGACGCCCACCACTGCGACGCCCACCACTTCAGCGGGTATGCCTCCCGCTTCTATTGCCAGACCCACTGCTCCCACATTAGGGGGTGGTATGATTGATGGTAAGCCCGCAGGTCTTCGCTTGCGTGAGATGCGTCTAGCCGCAGAGGAGCGTTACAAGCGAGGGGAAGGCCCGAAGCCTTTTGGTCCTTCTGCGGGCGAGCGACGCTACGAAGCTTTTGAGGAGAAGCAGAAGCAATTTGAGGACTACGAAAAAGGCATGGCTGAACGTCCAACCAAGGGAGTTCCTTCGAGTATCAGGCGTTCTCTTATGGGTGAAGAACTCCCCAGCCCATACGCGACTGCTTACAGAGGGGGTCAGACATCGGAAGCCACTCCCGCCGCAAGCGAAGCCACCCCCGCCGCAGATCAAGCCGACAATAAGGAGATCCTCGACCTAATTGAGTCTGAGTATGGACCAGAGGCTGCGGGTCGTGAGCCCTCTAACGATGGTGCTCCAGAAATACCAGTGATACCAGAGATAACCTACATTGATGAGTCCTTCGGCGATGGTCCTTCTGACGTTTATGACGATCTGGGATCAGCTCAACCGTTCTTTGATCGAGAGGCTCAAATTGAAGAGCAATATGCCAAGGGCAGGGAGGCTATCCGCGATTTGATTAAGGCCGATCAGGAAGCAGAGAGTCAAGCGAGTCGTGGCTTTTATAATACGCTTGGTATGGGTGCGTCAGGAGTTGGTAAGTCTGCTAACGCTCTTTTTGGTGGTCGTCCTTCCAAGGAGCAAAGCAGGCCGTTTGGTACTGCATATGACGTCGTATATCGAGCCCGCGGTGAGGGTAGTCCTGAAGAAAGGGTCGCAGCCAATATCAAGCAGGCCACCGAGAAGGCAATACGACAGCGTGAACGTAACCAGTACTATAAGCCCGTCCAAGACAGGGCTAAGGAGGCCCTAAGAGAGTACCGCAGAGGATTTGATTACTAATATGTCTCAGTTCCAGTTCAATCTACCAACTTCATCCAATTTGTTTGGTGATGCTAAGATGCCTCGCCGAACTATGGGTCCGCGCAGTGGGCTTACTCCCCAAGCCACTGCATTTTTTCAGAACCAAGGTTTAGGTATGCAGTTGGCTGCCGCCGAGCAGTTAATCCGCCTTGAGTCGTTGCAAGACAATCGCAAGCTGCGAGAGGTGCAGTATGAGACCGCTTTGTTGAATCTCGAAGAAGCGCGTGAAGAAGCTCGCCGCAAGCGTGAGTCGGCCCAAAACATCATGGGTATTCAGTCGGAATACGACGCCGTCCTTGGTAGTAATTTGTCGGGACGGGAACAACGCAAGGAGTTTGGTCGATTGGGAGTGAAGTACGCGGGAGTCATGGCACAAGACCCAGCGGTCCGCAATATCCACATCTCAGCTAAGGACTCTATCACACTGGAGCCCCGTCCGCAGAAGCCCGCGTTGTCCATTGATCGCTATCTAGGTCAGGGAGGTAATCCTGCCTACATTGAAAATAAGATGAGTCGCGAGCAGATGTATGGGGAGTCGGAAATACCTGCTGACATCTTCTACGGAGGGCTTCAGCAATCGAAAAAAGATGAAGCCACGCGGGTTGCAGAACGCAAAGAGCAGGAGAAGGAGCAGGCTGTTTTTAATAAGCGGATTGAGGATGTGCTAGACATGACGTACACTCCCGCCATACCTATTGATTCCCGTAAGCCTGCCACTGGCCTCAATGTAAAAGAGCCCGCAGAGTTCAGTGGCACCATGGCAGAGCTGGACTCTCTTATTGAGTTTATGCCATTCAGCCAGAAGAAGCAGCAAGAACTCAAGGGAATAGATGACATAGCTGTTAAGCTAGACAAGGTCCAGAGATGGGCCTCTCAATATGGAATGCCCACAGCACAATCTCCAACAAAAGCATCAAGTACGGCTTCCCTTTGGAATATAAAACAGTAACATACCCCCACATCACCCCACCCCACCACTATGCTGGATATCAAATCATTCGACGATTGGTCGGCTGCTAAAAGCAATGCAACCGACATGGAAAAAATCAAAGGCTACGGCGACTATCTTGCCGAGTCTCACTTCCGAGCAGGGGAGTCCGTCCCGCTCGAAGAGATCCAGATGGGGATGGCTGCGAAAGCCAAAGAGTTTGGGTTGCTTTATGAGGGTATGGGAGAGGAAGAGCTGGAGGCTTTCCAGCAAGAGCTAACTACTCGGGACACTTCGGCGAATGATATTAGCCTCCTCACGAATCACTTCTCGGCACTACACAGTGACAGTGGCTACAAAGATACTGATGCTGGTGGTCTTGCTGGCAAGCTCAGACTTTATCAGGTATCCAAAGAGCGAGACACCATCTCTCACGAGGAGCTTCAGCCCGAAATAGATGCGCTGCTTTCTGATCAAGACTTGCTTAACAAAGCCAAGGAAGGTGCTGTTGATCGAGGTGAGGTTCCCTTTGCCTTCCTCTCTCGCGAGGATGGTAGTCGATCCCCCATCTTCGGCCAAAGCTTCAACGAAGAGGGTGTTCGTGAACAGATTGACTTGTTGATGTCTCAGGGCATAGTCGACCCATCGAACATCGAAGAGTTGGAATACTATATTGAGAAGCCTTTTGGGAACGCTACTCGAGGAGAGCTGATCCGTAAACAGCAGTTCTATGCTGATGTGGATGCTTTGAAGAAGTCTAATGCGAACTTCGCCAGTGGCATCATGCAGGAAGCCGAGAAGATTAATGCCAGCGAGGCAAGAGCTTTGATGAGTGGGGGTGAGAAAGCTTTCGATACCACCGCAAAAGTTGCATCTGGAATCTTGGGTGGTATTGGTGAAACGATTTCGAGTGGGCTTCGTATGTTGGGAGTAGACGCTCCTTCGGCTACTGATTCAATAGTTGCTAAACCCGACTTCATGTTTGCGGGCAACAGGGCTCTTTTGGAGAAGTATAGCGAGGAAGAGATTGAGCGATACAGCAATGACTATATGCGCCAACAAGCGCAGCCTGCCTATCGTGCTGACCGACCCGAGACGGGAATTATTTTGGATAGCACAGGGACTCCTATTATCTCCAACAGTCTAGCTGCCAACAAGGATTTGTTCCAAGTTGCGTTGGAGCGTTCTGATCTAAACCAGAGCCAAAGGGATTACGCTGAAGCCCAGCGTGAAGCTCAACTTAACGCACTCGCTCCCGAGTACAAACGCCTTATCCTCGCCAACGACTCTGATGCTGTAGCTGCATCTATTAAAGCCAAACGTGAAGGAAAGTCTGATGCTCAATTCGTTGAGGAGTGGGTCGGCTCCAAGGAAGAGAACTATAACTGGTTCGCGGAAAGAGCGCAGCAGTTTGGACTTAGTTCTTTCCGTGCTTTCGCTGACATACCAATTTATCTTGCCGTCGTTGCATCTCCCGCGGACAGTTCCATTAATAAAGGAGCCACCAGTGCGCTGACCGCCATGACTAAGGATCAGAGCGACCGCGATGAGTATGCGAGATTGATGGGTGATGAGTTTGGATTAGGTGCGGATATCCTCAATGCCATACCTCAAGTTGCTGTAGACATTTATGCCACTGTCAAAACAGGGGGTACTTATGCAGCAGCCAAGACCGCCGCAAAAGGTGGCTTAAAAGGTCTCACTCGAACAGCTATCCGCAACGTCATGTCTCAAACTGATGACGCCACAAGGGCTGTGTTCCAACGCGCTCTGAGAGAGGGACAAGAGGATGCAGTGATTCCAGCACTTAAAGCTATGGGTCAAGACATCGCCGTAAAGCTTAACACTGCGGAGCGTCTGAGTCCTCTGTTTGCTTCTGCTTTCCTTCGTTCCTCTTCGTCGGGCTACGGTTCTCTTTACTCGCAGATGCCCGAGGATCTACCTCACGAAGAAAAACATAGACGTGCCCTTCTGTTCGCGACGATTCAAGGTATTTCTACAGGTATCGTGACTACTACTATGTCTGGGCTGAATCGTGGTGGTCTTGAAAACCTTGCGACCAAGACATTCCGTCCCCTTCGTCGTGTCGACGACAACGCCACCATGCGTCAAGTTGCTTCTCTGGAGAGTCTTACTTTCAAACAATACAAAGAAGCATTGTCCCGTTCACAAGGAGCCATGGGTAAAGTCACTGATGCTTTCGCCAAAAAGGAACTTCGTCGGGTGCTGGGTAGTGGGTTCAAACAGTTCTTCCGTAACGCCTATCGCGGGTCCTTTGACGAAGGTTTAGAAGAAGCTATCGACCAGTTCCTCGGCGTCAAGATTGAGGAGGTTGCTCTTGGCAAACCTACCCCCATTGCTGAGTTGGGGCAGCAGGTCTTCCATGCATTCGTGATTGGTGGAGCATTGGGTGGAGGCGCACAGATTGCCACCGAGACCTTTACCAACCCAACCGAAGCGCAAATCATTCAGGGGCAGATCTCTGTCGCTAACCGAATTGCTTCTTCCGCGAATAGGTTACGCGAGTCGGGCTCTCCTGAGACCGCTGCGGTGTTTGATACTGTGGTTCGCAGTATTGAAAACAACATCAACGGCATCGAGGCTCAAGCCAAGGCAAGAGCTGAGGAGGCCCAAGATGTGGATGAGGGAGCCACTATTCAGCTTGCTGAAGAAACCGTCCCCGACAGCGAACCCGTCGATCCCAAGAAACCATTCACTCCTACCCTGCTAGTGCAGGATGCTGTCGGCGAGAGAGTCTACATAGGAGGATACACAGGCGTGTTGGAGAGATCCCCGAACGATGAGTTTCGTGTTCGGTTGGATAAGCCCGAAGATGGATCCAACTTTGTTGATGTCGCCGCTCTCCCCTTTGACTCCATGAAGAGCGTAGGGCTCTCCTTCAAGAAGCGACTTGATAACCTCAAGCAGGACACAGGGTCATTCAAAGCAGGTACTGCGGTAATCAAACCCAAAGGGTCGAAGAAAAAATACGCCATCTCAGATAAACCCAAGGTGGTGTATGTCAACTCTGGTGACTCTGCAAACCCAGTGATGATTATTGTTGGGGCAAAACAAGTAGGCAATGAGAACGTCAGCCGAAATATTTATGTGACTGACTCAAGTATCCAGCGGCAGATCGTTCTGCGTTATGGGGTTCGCCCTCCCGCGGCTCCCGTAACAAATGATGGGCAGCAATACGCTCCAAACTTTACTCAGTGGTTTAACCCCGAAGCTCTCGAACAAGGAACCCTGTTCCCTGAATCCGATACGGAAGCGGCTACAGGGCTCATGGCTCAACGTGCAGCCATCTTGGCGCAGATTGAGGCGTTGACTTCACAAGAGCCAGCCGAAGCCGAAGCCGAAGCCGAAGCCAAAGAGTCAGCCACTTCTGAGCGGGATTCCGCTCTCGCAGATCTGCAAGCGCAGCTCAGAGAAATTGAGCAAGCCATGCTTGAGGAAGCTGGCACCCGCCCAACCCCCACGGAAACCTTGGAGCAGCAACAGCTTGCTCTAGAAGGCGTTGGTCGCACGGGTGAAGAAGGACAAGATCTCTTTGCTGGATCCTCCGCCAGCCAACGCATGGTGCAACGGCAAGCTCTTCGTGCACGAATTGATGACTTGGAAAGGCAGAAAGGGGAGCTCAGTCAAAACAAGCCCGCGGCATCCGCGGACATTGAAGCCAACTCTAAGGTAACCGCCGAATGGAGCGCAGAGCTCGCGGCCCTCGACGAGGAGATCAACCAAGCTGTAGCACAACTCAATGAGTTGGTTTCTGTTGAGGTGCAATCTTCCGAAGCTACCGCCGAGCGAGAAGCTGATATTGCCGCCGAGGAAGCGAGTGCTGCTCCTGTTTCTCCAGACTCGACTCCCGAAGAGATTCGCACCTACCTTATGACCAAGATTGGTCGATACAAGATGGTGGGATTGCTCTATCGTCTCTACACCGAAGGCACAACTCCCGAGCTTCTTGAAGAGGTCGCATCATCTATCAGCATTAACGCACTTAATAACTTCAAGGACGCTTTAGCCGCAGCCGCCGCAGAGGCTGAAGCTCTTCCCGATGCGCAAGCCGCTGTTCGGGACGAAGCTCTCTCGGTCTTTGGCCAAGCTGAAAGTTACGCCAAATTGATTACAAAGATCAAGATCGGGGTCCCCACACAACCAGCACCCGCCAGTCAATCTGATTCGCAGCAGAAGGTTGATGACGCTAAAGCAGAGATTAAGGAGATTGAAGATAAACCTATCCCCTCCGATTCTGATGTGGCAGAGGAGAACGAGACGGTTGAAGATGCGAACAGGAAAGAGGATCTGCAAGAGATTATCGAAGACAACTCGAACACCATTATCTCACCAGTAACTGGAGAATCTATCTCTGTGGAGGATGCTAAGTCTCATGCGGATCTCCTATATATTGCTCTGCAAACTGCAAAAGAGGCTGAGGGGATGGCTAACGAGGAGATTATGGAGCTGGATGCTCAATACCGCGCGTGGGTTGAGGCTATTACAGAAGCTGAAGAAGCCACAGAAGCAGAGCCAGCAGAGCAAGCGAAGAAGTCAGCGAAGAAGTCAGCGAAGAAGTCAGCGAAGAAGTCAGCGAAGAAGTCAGCGAAGAAGTCAGCAAAGCCAGTAGAGACAGCAGAGCCAGCAGACCCCATCCAACAAGCCTTAGCTGCCACAGAAGCAGAGCCAGCAGAGCCAGCAGAGCCAGACGCACCTCGACTCCCTAGACTCGAAGGCCCAGACGGAGAGACTGTTGAGCTTACAGAGGAGCTGCGAGCAAAGTTGGCGGAGATGTCTTTGAAAGATAACATCTCGATGGAGGAAGCTTATCGTCGTTTGATAAGAGAAGATGATTCTGAAGAATTTGAATCGCCTATTGAGCCAGACCCCATCCAACAAGCCTTAGCCGCCACAGCACCCACCCCCGAGGAGAAGCTGGAGGAAGCTGCTAAGGAGAAGCTTAAATCTCGTCGCTTGAAGGAAGTGACCAAACCCATCGGCAAGCGCGGAACCAAAGTGAAGTTCCGTAACCAGTGGGAAAAAGAGCAGTTCAATAGTTGGGTGGAGAAGGGCATCATCATGACCCATCACATCAATCGTGGTAACTTCTCTGGCAAGAAACTTTCTGGTATTTCCATGAACCAACCTTATGGGGATGATGTCATGGCGTACCAGCCACGACTCAAAGTGGAGAACGCTAGACTGGTACGTGAGAAGTATCCGATTATCCCTGTGCCAAAGGACGTAGCAGCAGACAAACCCGTCCTTTCCGACTTGAAGGTGCCCGACTTCACTGAAGATGGTAACGCGAACCGAGCCAAATCCGCACAGATTGATTTGCCCGTGTACCGAGACAGTAACGAAGCTGTCCTTGGAGGGTTCTTCACTAATGATCCATGGATCACTGCTGCTCAGATAGACGCGGGCATCTATGTTGTGGTTCCCAAAAAGCTGCGAGATAGCGAAACCCACAACCCCTCGATCAAGTTTGACGAGGACAGTGGTATTGTTACCGCTGTTGAGTTATGGGAAGGCCCCAAAGGTATGGTCTCCAAGAAGGGTGATGTTTCTTCTATCTCTGAGGAAAGCGCAAATGAGAAGATGACCGCTCAAGAGAAGGGCCGCGCTCAGATGGGAAGCATCTTCACCCCCTTCCGCGTCGCTAAAGTAAAGAAGATGATGGACCTCTTTTTTGTCCGCTCAGGACTTAAGCAGGAGCAAGAAGACAAGAAGAGTCTTGAGAGCAAGACTGAAGCCTTGGAGGAAGCGGAAGACCGCCTCGCCGAAGAGCAGGCGAAAGAGCGTCGCGTAGGAGAACAACAAGTTGTCGCCGACGATGAGGCTGCTGCTGAAGTCTTTGATTCAGAAACTGATGCCGAAGATTCTGTTTTTGAGGAAGAGTTCACTGAGGAACTCATCGAGAAAGCAGTCGAGGAGCGCAAGGCTGAACTCGAAGCGGAGAAAGCAAAGCAACGCAAAAAGGGACGCGCAGTCAACTGGTTCCAGCGACTCACTCGTGTGGGGCGTCGACGCCTCTCACCAGAAAATGCCGAAAGGGTTTTGATGGAGGCCCGTGCTGAGATGTACAACAACTTGGTTCTTTCCGAAGTGGCCGAGCGAGTTGGTGCCGTGGCTATGGCTACTTCCACCAAGGAAGCTCAAGCAGAGTATGAGAAGGAGGTGGCAAAAGCACAACGCAAGTATGAGAAGGAGCTCGAGGCTGCCGAGAAGGAGAAAGAAGAAAAAGGACTCAAGCGTCGTCGCGCTGTTCCCAAGCCGAAGATCGAAAAGGGGGCAGCCAAGAAGATCTTCAGAGGCAATGAATCTGTAGCAAGAACAATCGCGAAGTACATTCGCAACGTAGAAGGTGGGGTATCTACTTTGGTTCAAGCGGCTCAAGTTGTGCGTGAACTGAACATGGCGGGCATACCTAAAAGGGGGGATGAGATCGCCGTACTCACCGCCTTCGCTGAAATTATTCATAATAACTACTTGTTGGGTAAGTATGAGGTAAACGAAGAAGTCTTTGATGCCACTGTAGTAACTATGCAGAACGCTGCGAAGCAGTACCAGTCTCGACGTACCGTCTATATTGGTAACAGTCTTGGAGATAACCAAGCCTCTATCCCTCTGGATAATATGACTGATGAGCAGCGAGATCTGTTCATGAATATTCAGATGAGTGATGCAGGGGCTCAGAGTGATAGCATAGACACTCTCATTCGCCAAGACATCGAAGATGGTTTCACTGCAATGGAGGCCGCCCTTGAGGGGGACCCCGTGTTATCTAACTTGGTCAGCAATATCCTCACCACAGCTATAGGCGTGGATCCATCCTCCGTAGGTTTTGCACCAAAAGATATGGTGTCTCTGCTCTACAAAAACTTGATGTCTAGCGACTTCCGTCGCCGCGAAGCAATCATGCAACAACTTCAACAGTCCCCCGCAGGACAGAAACTGGCGAGTCGTTTGAAGGATCTTGGCTTCAAGACCGACTTCACTAAGCCCGAGACTAAAGAAGAAGTTCTCGTAGACATCGAGGCTCTGGAAGAGAGTACTCGCACCACAGAAGAGGAAGGGCAGCAAATTCAAGGAACACAGAAGTACCTCGTTGATGCCATCCGCGACATGATTGGTGCTGATATTCTTCAAGAAGCTTCCGTCGCCCAAGACCTTTCTCGCCTTGGTGCTTTGGAGGTGAAGATGAACTCCACCAGTGGAGCCATCATAACCCCCGCTGACATTAAGACCCTCCGTCGTGCGGTTACTTTGCTGGATGCCGTCGCCACCGACAACCTGCGGTCGGACTTGCTGCTTGAAATTGCGGAAAGAGCCGAGCGGGCTTACGCTGAAGCTCCTGCTGATGTAATTACTCAAATGTCCGAGAGATCCTTGGGCATGGCGGAGTTGGAAAACATGGAAGCGAAATTGAATCTGGATATTAACATGATTCAAGGTCGGTTGGATGCTCTTCCAAAGGGCCGAATAATCGCACTCAAAGGACAAAGAACTAGGGCACAGAAGGAACTTAATCCCCTCCTTGAGAAGCTGGATAAGCTGGCAAAAGACTACCGTCGTCGCCGTTCTGTCGCTAGTCGTGAGGCAGTTAAAGCTGAGATGGATGCAGTGAAGGAGGAGCAACAACCCCTCATTGATCGGATCGCGGAACTCAACGAAGTTCTGAGCTCTAATGCTGCTACCCCCGAGGGGAGAAAAAGAGGTTTAGAGCAGATCGAAACAATGAAAGCTTCACTTGAAGAAGTAGCCACTCAGAAGGCTGCTCTTGAGGGGAGGGTCGCTGAGATACAAGCCCGTGCTGCGGAGCTTGCAGAGCAGCAGGCTTCTCTTCGGGGTGAGGCACTCTCGGAATCTCAGAACGAGATTAACAGCTTACAGCAGCAAGCCGCAGATCTTCTGGCTGGTGAGGTTCGCGAGGAGCGGGCCCCGACTCAAAAAGAGCTAGTATCTCGTGTTCGCATTCTTACGGAAATAGATACCAGCCCGTTGTTCAGTCTCTCCGCAGACAACGCACCCACTGCTGCCGCTGCCGAGAAAGGCAACACCGCTGCTGCGGAAGCCCTCGGACTGAAGTCTGGCAGCCCTGAATCCGTTATCAGTGCCCTGCAAACTCTCGCCGCTAATGGCACCCCGAACGAGAAACTGGTAGCGGGTCTGCTGCTCCAGTTCAGTGACTTGATACAGGACACAGGGTTCATTATGGGTAAGACAGGAGACTCCCGCTTTGCTGGTACATTCCTGCCAGACTCCAATGTCGTGTTCCTCAACCTCAGCGGTCACGATGGTGTGGGGCTGAACAATGTGCTGATGCACGAATTGCTTCACGCGGTCACTACTAAAGCAATGGATGGGCCCTTCACGGCTGAGACCGCCAAAGCCATGGAGCGAATCACTCTGTTGAGACGTAAGGCTGCTGCGGAACTTCGCGCGAAGGGGGTCAACATCGAAGCCAATGATCAGCTTGCTGGTGCTCTTAGCAACAACAAAGAGTTCTTGGCTGCGGTATTAACCAATCCCGACATACAGGGATTGGTCGTTACGGCTACGCCTAAAGGACAACGCAGTATGCTCACCCGTTTAGTAGAGAGATTCGTTCAATTCCTACGCTCCAAGTTTGGAGACAAGAAAGCAGATGTGTCTCTTGAGAAAGCCGTTGAGGAGATGGTGGACTTCACTAAACTCTTTGGTAACGAGAACCTCTACTCAATGGATGCTCGTCGGGACGCGATCAAGACCGTACCGCAGCAGGTTGCTGTGGTCGAATCTTTCATGAACCGAGCTCGCGCCATTGCCAACGTAATGGATATTGCAGGGGAGACGGGGGCTCTTCTCTCGACCGCTGCCCCTGCGGCTGAGACTGTGACCGCACCTACAGGATTCAAACTTCGTGAGGAGCCAATCCTCGAAGTGCCCGTTCGGTTTAGTCGCAGAGAGGCTGGTGTTCTGGTAGTGAATCCGAGTCTGCTTGCGGAACGTGCCGCTTCATTTACTGGTGAGAACAGAGACAATGTGATCCGTGCTACCATGGAGACACAAGCTGCTCTGAGTGCGGCCTTCCACGCAATCCCCGATTCGGATGCGGAAGCTGCAACCGTGGGACTGGACGCGGATCTGCTTCGCACGATGGTGCTGGTGACCGAGAAGAAACCAGCCGAAGATATAGCTGACGCAGAAGCACGAGTCGATGAATTCATCTTACCTAAAAAGCGTTACGTTCCTGCCTACGTGGTGAGCAACTACATCTCCGCTATGACTTCGGATATTGTTTCTGGTGCTGCCACACTGGAAGACATTCAAGTGCTGACTGACAACGCCAAGCTTCGCCCACTGTTGGTGCAGTCCTTGGTTGAGTTTGGGGGTCGTGCCGAGATGTTCTTAAAGGACAACCCACTACCCATCACTGCCGCCAGAAGATCTGCCGCCCGTAGGGTTGCAGCACTCATCAGCACTGAGCAACCCATTGAGCTTCCTCCAGAGGTTGGAGATTCCTTGATGGAAACACTAGCGGGTATGGGTGATCCTCGCAACGCCACCTTGGAAGTGCCTATCCACAGTGCCGCCGAAGGGAAACTTGATTCGTTCTTTAGTAAGGTAAAGTCGAAGTTCTACAACATGCCAGACGCGCTTCGTGAGATAGCCAACGCTCGCAACTTCAAGTTGAATGAGACTCAAGCAGCGATTCGCTCCTCCCGCAAGTTGCAAAAGATTATCAACAAAGCCGTGGACAGCGGAGCCTCAATAGAGGACATCCGTATGCTCTTCGGAACCACTTCTCCCTCGGTCACCAATGCTGATCGTCAGCAAGTGCGTGACGAGGTAGCCAAGAAAGAGCAAGAACTCATAGATGACGGAGTCACAGGCAAGAACTTGGCTGAACAGCTTGACGAGTTTGAGCGAGCTAAGTTCGCAGCTATCTCCAACAACTATAAGACGGAGTTCGTGAAGGCTAAAGAAGCTGCTCGTGCTCGACTGCTGGATGGTGGATACACTGAACTGGTAACTGAAGTGGGGGTCATTCGTAATAAGATTGATGAGAAACAAGCCGAGCTGAAGATGGATCTGGATGCTAGTGGTGAGGTCTACCTTACTCGGGCATACCGCTTCTTCACTACCGAGGGCTGGGCTCAAATGGCTCTCAACGGAGGCAAGCACATAGTGAATGGTGTCGAGGTGGACTTTGATCTACTTCGCGCACAAGCCGCCAACTTGTACGAAGAAGAGTCTCGCCGCTACTTTGAGAAGCGAGGCAAAGATTACTCTGAAGAGGATGTGGTCACACGCACTAAGGGTATGCTGGACAACTACTTGTCTTCTCTCAATGCAATAACTGATCAGAAACTAACCATTGGTTCTGGCACCGCCAGTCAGATTCGACAGGACTTGAATCGACTCAAGCCTAAAGCTGACATCGACGGAGCCATGCGTACCCTCTTGGGTGAGCACACCGATCCCTTGCACAACGCCATGAACACTCTGCAAAATGTTTCGCTCATGGCTGCGAACAGGAAGTTCCAGACAGACTTTGCACAAATGGCGATCTCACTTGGGCTCGCCTCAAAGACTAGACGCGGCCCCAAATTCCAGAAGTGGAAGGGAGATTCCGCAATGGATAAGGAAGCCTACGGGCCACTTGCGGGTCTGTATGTTGATGTTGGAGTAGCTGCTGCTCTCGAAGAAGTGTTTGGAGGATCTCCCGATACTCCGCAGACAACAATCGCCAAGGCAATGGAGGGAGTGACTCGCACTGCGGCTCGCCTTTCTGGTATCGCAGTGTTGTCAAAGACCCGCTTCGGGTTCGGTTACTGGCCGCGTAACAGCGTTGGTGGTTTGCTTATGTCCACAGCTCAGGGCATCATCCCCGCAGGCAAAGCCTTCCAGAGCTTCCAGTTTGCTAGACAAGCAGCCTTTGGTCAGCTTACGGGCAAGGAGCAGCGAGACGAGATTGAGAAGTTGATTCGATTGGGTGTAGCCAACGACCGCGGACAATCCCGAATTGTGCAGGACATGATGCGGGGTACGGCTGCGGGTTCCGAGACCGAGTTGGCTGAGATAATGGCTGACTTGCATGAAGCTCAAGAGTCTGGCAATGGAGAAGAAGTTAAGAAGCGACTTGTCTCCAAGTTCGGATTCCTCAAGAGCACATACAAGGGAGTGAAGGGAGTTAACAACTGGCTCTCCTCTCTTGATGCCGCCATCGAAAACATGTATCGAATCAACGCCTACTATTACGAGAAGGCGGTGATGGATAAACACTACGCTAACCCCGATGGCACATCTAAAAGGAGTGAGGAGTTCAAAGAGAACGAAGCTGCGAAGAAAGTTCAGATAGCATTTCCTGGCTCTTCTAACACGGTAGATATAGCCAAGCAGTTCCAGCGTTCACCACTGGCCCTCGCCGTGGTCCCCTTCATTAGTTGGAAGTCAGAAGTGTTCCGAACCATGGTTCAGACTGTTCCTCTTGCTATGCGCGAGATCAAGGAAGGAGGAGCCATGGGGGTGCGGGGCGTACGCCGACTGGTAGGGTTTGCTGGTACTCTAGCATTCGCCCCCGCTGTTGTTGGAACTATTGCATCTCTGATCTTCCGCGCTCTGTCTGACAGAGAAGACGAAGATCGCGAGCTCACTCCGATGGAGAAATGGGCACTGCGTCAATCCCTTCCCAAATGGCAACAAGGACACAGTCTTTACGCTCACAAGCTAAAGGATGGTTCAATTCGTTACTTGGACATGACTTACATTCTACCCCACACTGCGATGACCGATGTGTTTGACATCATCGCGGATGGTGCTCGCACTGGTAAGGGTGTCGATGGTTCGCGTCTGGCGCAGTACGTAGCATCCGAATGGTTTGGTGAGCAGATTGCGTTCGGTGCTGTTACGAAACTCAAATCGAACATGGATGACTTCAAGCAGCCTATTTGGCTTGAGTCGGATCCATCGCACGTAAAACTTGGCAAGCAGCTCAGTTACTTAGCCTCGCAAGCGTTCAAGCCTTCGGCTGTTGCTAAATTGCAGCAGTTCACAAGAAGCGGTGAGAAGCGTCGAGGCGATCTCATCGCAGGTGAGATTATCGGAGTCCGCCCCAAGTTCGATAAAACGGATGTCCTAAACCTCCGTGCAATGCAGCGCATGAAGCGGGAGCTGGACAGCGTAGTTCGCGAAGGCGGCAAGGCAGCGACGAGTAGGTATTTGAGCGAAGAGGACTTCTTTGATGTGCTGGACAAACGTCAGTCGCGAGTCGATGCGAACCGCCAGAAACTGCACGATTACATGCACACGATGATGGGCTTGGGCATCAGTCTCGGAGAACTCATGGACGCAGGGGATCAAGCGGGTTACTCAGATCGTAGCTTGGAGTTAGCCTACGCTGGACTTTCCGAAGTCTGGACTGGCCCCACGAACCCTCGCTATCTCCAAAAGATGAGCAACAATATGATTCGCGGTGGCGAACAAGAACCATTGGAGCGAATCGAAATGGGAGCGAAGTGGCAGTCAAAGCACGCCGCGTACCATGAGCTGAAAAAGCTGAACCCCTAAACGCAAAAAAGCCCCCACTCTGGTCCTTAAACCAGAGTGGGGGCGAATGTTATTGGGTCTCAGCGGTCACACAAGGATGTGATAACGAAGCCGATGACAGGGGCGATGGCAACCGTAAGAAAGTAGACCATAGCCAAGGTGATAACTACGATCATTGTTTCTTCTTGGGTTGTGCTTTCATTTTGAACCACGCATCCTGCATGGCTTTAAGTTCCTTGGTATCCCTTTCGTGGAACCAACGTATCAAGTGGGCACGGACTGAGAAGTCGTGGTGCGGGGACTTTTTCTTCACTTTCGTCTCCACACGCGAAGACCTCCTTTGACTTGGCGGCAAGCAAACTTCTTAGCGTGTCGCTCACCCCAGTAGTTTGCTGAGGCAGACAGTCGGCTTCGGACTTTGGCGACCTCCTTCCCTCTGCATTTAACCATGAAGCTGTCATTCACTTTCATGGCAGGGAAGGGGTACTTGAGCTTCCGAGCCTTGGACTTGCGTCCGACTTTGGGTTCGGGCATAGGGATGTTCTTGTCGATGGTGTATTCGTATTTCATTTGATGTCGATGATGGTTTGATGTGGTAGGATTTGGAGGCTCGTAATGTCCTCTGGTTGGAACGCTGCTTCGGCAGAGCCGTCAGATCCGCTGCACCCCACGGAGTAGGGTTGCTTCGGAAGCTCGCCGCCGTGCAGCAGCCCGCCGACGCGGACTGATGGTGCGGAGTTGACGAACAGCGTGACTTGTTTTCCCCGTAGGGATTCCAGTTTATTGATGTAGGATTCAGGGTTCATGGTTCAGGTTGGTGGGTGGTTGGTTATGTCACAGGCGATGAGATAGTCGATGGGTTCTTCGCACTCCACGACCACCTCGCCGTCGAGGTTGTCGAATAGGGTTCGCACCCACGCCCTACGGTCATCGGTGTCGAGGGTGACGATTACCCGCGCCCCATGATTGCTTTTGGAATCAGGGGTGCGGCCTTCGTAGTCCACATAGGGTGGGGATTGGTTAGTCAGTTTCATTTTGTTTTAGTTGTTGGGCTGCGGTTGCGATTCGTTGTTGTTCGACAAAGAAAATGATGCGACCTCGGAAAGCGGGTAGTCGGTGAGCTGTCGAAATGCCTTTTTTTTCTCAGACGGCTTAAAGCCACCACCGAAAGCCCAAAATTCCACGTTCTCTACGGTGGTTCCGTCTCTCAATTCAATGTCGTATCTCTTCTCGTCTTTCGGCTGCACTGGAGGCCAAGGGTTGTCATATTTCATAATCGTAAATTGTTAAAGTCGAACAATTCGTCGCAGATCAACGGGCTTCGCCCGTGTCTGGACAGTTGGCGTTCAGGATTCATAGTTCTGCACCTTTCTTTGTTTCGAGTTCAACGAAATGGAACCAGTCGTCCATCAGGATGTGGCCGATACCAATGATGCTTTGGTCGTTTCCTTTGACGCGGATGGTGCGGCCTTCCAGTTCACTGAACTTCTTGACTTCAGCGATTTGAAGTAGGCGGAGGATCATCTCTCCAGCCACGCCTTCTTTCTTGTAGTGGCTCCAGTCATGAGGTAGGTGCAGCACATAGGTAGGTATGTATTGCTGACCAACACCGTAGCTAACACACAGTGAGAGGGTCAGGAACTCTTGACCTATGTCGAGGTCAGCGTGTTTGATAACGGCGTTCTGGATTTCGTTGGTTGTTTGGGGTTCAGTATTCATGGTTCAGGATTCAAGGGGCAGGACATCAACCTCCTGCTGGTGTTCGAGTCTAAAGGTATCTCCACTCTTGGGTTCCAGTTCCAGATAGTCGCAGACCTGCTGGACAGTGGGAACACGATGAGCGAAGAACGGATACACATCCACCCACCGCTCCCCCTCATGGGAGGAGAAGTGGATGAGGTTGTATAGGCTGAGGCTTAGTTTCATTCGGAACGGCGGAGGAGGGTTCGGAGGGCACTATCTCCCCGAGCGGCACGACACAGCACGATGTATTTACTGCCTCGACTGATGAGGTGGAAGTAGTCACGGTGCGGCGAACCGCCACCGACTTCGCTGATTATGCGTGACGCCACCGACAGGGGTAGCGACACAGTGTTGCCATCGAAGATGGTACTGTCATCATGCCACGGGTCTGGTCGGAGGAATGTTGGACACTCTCCAGCTTTGTAGACCGCGGATCCGATGGGGGCATCGTAGACTTCTTGTAGGTTGTTTGGTATATGGTTCATGGTTAATGGAACTTTAAGGTTACGTATTCGGTGGGTTCCAGCTTGATGGCAAGCGGCTCCCCCGTGTGGGGGTGACAGACAAACAACTGACTGTCTCCCACAGTGATTACTGTCTCATCAGGGTGGACATCAATGGTCTCACGACCAGTGGTTACCTTCTGCGTAGTGCAGTGAATTTCAATGTCTAGTGTCATTTGATAATAATGGTGTATTCGTCTTTAGTTTCTTCGTGTAGTGGGTTGTGGGAATATGCCACCGCCGCATCCCCATCCTCCAACACCCTTGGGTTACAAGGGCAGTCGGAGGACAAGGTGTGTTCGGACACTTCTTCGGCGGGTAGGCTATGTATTTCTTTTTTCTTAATCATTCGTCTAGTTCTGTATTGGATTCGATGAAGTTGGTCAATTCTTTTGTAAGACGATCATCATCATCGGCGGATGGACACATCGCTGCTGCCGCTACGCTATGGATATAGGTTTCGCGAGAGCGTTCAACGTGTAGGGCAAAGCCTCGGATTGAGACATTGTTGATGTAGGTGGTGAAGGTGGTGCGTCCACTATCGAAGTTGGCTTCGACATTCATGATCGCACTACCCGTATCAATGGTAGTTTGTTTCTTAAACATTAGTATTGGGTGTTGTTTGTGTAGGGTTCAGAAGCACTTGATGTATTGAGTGCTGTCGCCATAGCCATGGATGCCAGCGGCACACTCCTTGGGCTGCACATACACGTAGCACTCAAGAACGTCACCAGTAGCATCTATCACAATGGGCTTGATTCGGCGGACATACCAGTCGGGATGTCCCTCTAGTCGGTCGATGTCTCGCAGAGCAATGGCATCCACGCGATAGACCTCAACCACGATGTGTTTACCCTCGGGGTTGTCTTTCTCATCTATGACGAAGGGGCAGCCTTGGGCAATCATTGGGTAGGTGTCCAAGGTAGTGCCGTGCCCAAGGAACTCACAACCATCCAGCAGGGGGTGGTTGCCCTTGCCTTTCTTGAGGGTTCCATAGACGGCGATGCGAGTTGTTTCATCATCCTCGCCTTCTAGCTCTGCCACATCAGACGGGAGGGCGGGGTCAAGATCGGCATACCAAGTGTCATCGACACCAGCGGGAGGCTCAATCTCCCCGTCTTTCACATCGGTGAAAGCTTCTGCTTCATCTTCGTAACCCATACGGGCGCACCACTCATTCCAACTCTCATCCGAGTCATCGTCATCTACGTAGTCGTTCCAGTAGTTGTCCAAGTTGGAGTCATACTCGTCATGCCGATTGTTCCAGCCGACACCCCCACAAGTTTCGGGAGTGTAGATCACTGGACCGTAATCCCCCGCAGCCTTCTTTTTAGAAGTGCCAGCCTGTGAGGTGTTGGACTTTCCCCACGACTTACCTCGTGATGACCAGTAATTGAACACATTGTCCTTAGAGTAGAGGACATTGCCTCTCTTGTGCCAGAGGTCACGATTGACCACGGAGGATTCACCTGTCTTTTTATCGAGCAGAGAGAAGCGGCACTTGTAGGTCTGGAGGACATGGATCATCTGCTTGTAAGTCATCCCGTTAAGGATCTCGCAGAGAGCTTCCGTGTCTACCTTCGACTTGCTGACGAGACGATCAATCGTTCCGTTCATCATGAGGGCATAACGCTCATTGATGTCGAAGGGGTGACAGGAGTCCTTGTCCACTACACCACTGGTGGCATAACGGAAGTGGGCGGTGTAACCACGCTTGGTTCCATACATGAGATCTTCGAGATCATTGTAGTCCATAGTATGAAGGATCTCTCCATTGTCATGGTAGAAGATACCGAAACCATCGGGGTTAATACTGCAAGCCGCATCGAAGATGTCGAGCGGGATTGTTTTTGCTTTTGGATTGTGGATAATTACACACATAATATTTTCTGTTTTCTAGTTATCAGTTTTAGTTGGTGTCTTAACAGGGTGTTAAGCTTGACCATTCACATTGGCGATGTAGCCGAGGACGCGGGACACATCTTCCGTAGTTACGCAATTACTAACCGCGTCACTCAAGAAGATGACAACGCCATCCTCAAGGGTTGAAGTCCTGCTCGAAACCCAACCATGCATCAGACGGCGGGACATTTCCACACAACGGGATGCAGAATCCTGCCAACGCTCCAACATTGCACTCAACACTTGAGCAGCATGGCGGGGAGTTCTCATGTTGGATAGCACACCTCCTCGGTTAGCACTCCAAATGATATGGGCAGGGGAGCCATGAAGCACGGCATACTCGTTGGATGGGTTGTCTCCACCCCATCCTGCGGATGTCCATCCTGCGGATGTTGATGACTCAATCCAGTCATCCCCTCTACGAAGCATTAGTTCTGAATCACAACCCCAGTCTTGCATGATGAGGTCTCCACTAGCAGACCCATACCCGATGTTTACCCAGTTATCGGGGGTATCGTATATAGTTGTTGTAGGACTGCTGATGCCCTCCCAGATGGGAGCTTCTGCATCCACTACAGGAGGCGTGACACGGCGAGGGCGTTGCCCCCAATCACTGACCCAGCGACTGATGCACGGCGATGCTTCACCATACTTGAACCAGTCAGCGAAGGCGTGAGCAGCACGTATGGCTTTCGCCAGCTTGTCTCGGTTGCCTCCATAAGCGGATAGCAACGTCTCACGCACGGCTCGATAGGTCTTGAGGAACCCCTTGTCCCCACGCTCCATTGCCTTACACACCTCGCCCATCAGCTTGTGACGATTGAGCAGAGTGCGAGGACAACGGACTGCACTAAACAGTCGCACCTCCATGACCCCGTTGGAGCGAACTCGTGCGACCGAGTATTTTGGTGCATGGAAGTCATCATCCAACCTCCGATTGTCGGAGCAGAATGAGTTGCCCAAACGATAGCGGTATAGTCCGTAGATGAGGGCAGCAGGACCTTCTCGGAACCGATCCATCAACTCGCTCCCGCTAAAGGAGGAGTGAGAGATGTTGACGTGTCCACCGCAACTCCGAGAGTGGTCGGATTCCAACTGGCGCAAAGCGGACTCCTCCTCGACGTGAGACTTGAACTTGGCGATCATGTCCGCATCGCACGGATCATAAGCGTGAGTCACACCCTCGACACCGCAGCTTGAGTCAGTGACCCATGCTGCGAACAGGGAGTTTTCGTCAACGGAGGAACCACGGCAGGAGTTACCACACACATTGGATTTCTCGACTTCGTAACCCACGAGCCACGGCGATGACCCACGATACAGGGTGCAGGGTGCTGTATAGTCCCAATCGTGGATTCTGTCAGCGGAGTCATCACAATCGCAACAACTTGAGCCTTCAACGCGATACTCCCCGCAATGGTCACAGTATTCTGTCTCATCTACGGGATAGTAGTCACCCGCGGACCCGACATACACATGAGTGTCCCCCTCGGTGTGGAAGTATATGCCGTGGACATCACAGCAGATATACTCATCATCCCTGTGATAATACTCATGATCCCAGCCAGTGGAGATCGTCACCGACTCCCCGTCTAGGATTGCTTCCCCATCAGGGTTATACACCACGTAATCCTCGTGAACGAGCAACTCACCCCCGTAATCTGAGGAGTAGACTACACTCGACTCCTCGTTGTCATCGCGGTGAAAGACGTGCCAATCCCCACGAGGCTGGTTGCCAGCGGCTATTGCCTCGGCTGCCTCCGCCTCTGAACCATCTGAGCGTGTCCACTCAGAGCACATGAAGACGGGAATGGCATCCTCACGGAGGATGGTTTCGTCAGTGTGGGTTTTGATGGTATCCTCCACGAGGGCATAGTCCCCATCGTGGAGTTCCACGGCATCCTCCACGAGGGCATAGTCCCCATCGTGGAGTTCCACGGCATCCTCCGCAAGGGCATAGTCCCCATCGTGGAGTTCCACGGCATCCGCCTCAAAGTCGAGGACAAACGTGCCATCGTGGAGTTCGATGAGGTTGGTATCATCATGGTGTGCCCAACGGCTGCCGATGATGCCAACGCATTGAGACTCCCGCTGCTCCTCGCCGTCATAATCGACAACGAGGGAGTCAGGAACGCCATTGTTCATGATGAAACGATGTTCGCCCACATTGAAGCGGACGCCTTCGACTGCCGCAGCAGCCCCAGCAATGTCAGTTGTATCGGACATATTATTTATTTTGTTTTGGTTTACGATGGACTCTGGATTTGAAAACCAGCGGAGCGTTGAGTCCAAGGGTAACGCAATCGCTGGAGAGTTTGGAAAGAGCATCTCGGCTACGGAGATAGTCGAGAGCTTTATATACGCGGAGTTCGGATTTCATAATCTTAACAGGGTGTTAACGCATTGGGTAATTCGGGAACTCCTCCGTTTGTGTGCCTCTGAGCCACTGGTAAACTTCATCCCAGTAGCCCGCCCCTTCAGGTGTCTCCGACCAAGCGAACCCGAAGTTGACGACTTGAGACAGTATGTCCCCTGTGCACGGGGATTCAGTTAACCCATATATATCCTGCGGGTGGAAGGGCTGGGTCACAGATGATGGCATCCCGTTGTAAGACGGACCAGTTGAGTCTGAGGTAGACTGGAGGAAGTTATGCTTCCACGCTGCACGAGCGAGGGGGCATGGGATCTCTTTTATTATTGATTCGAGGGTGGTGACTCCCTCTGGCACCGATAGGGAAAGGTAGTCTCCCTCTCGGTTCAATTTCTGAACCATCCAGCGTTGTTCAGTGGAGTTATCATCTCCGACCAGCCCCGTTGGAGGGGTGGCTACGAAGAAACTTGGGTAGCATCTGCCTCCACACGCCCCTAATATTATGAGGGCGTGCCCGTATCTCGTGGCTGCTCTGCCTATGAGGTTAGAGGTTGGCCATGCGGTGATGACACCGATGTCCCCATCGCCCATCGACCGAGCGATGACGGGGGTTCCATTTATGTTTTGTTCTACATCTATCATTGTGTTTGTTTTGGTTTGGTTTGGATCAGCTCTCTTTCTCCTACCCATCGTGGGTCGGACACGCCGTGCTGTTTAGCGTGAGATATTAACAGGGTGTTAAGATTACAGGGCATACACCAACACCATCAGCACATACACCATTGCACAAAGTGCAAGGGAGCCGAGCCAATAGCGGGTCATACCCAAGAGGGCGAAGCCGAGGAACGATGCCACGGCAATGATACAGAGGGAGGATACAGGGATCATGATTCACATAGGGGTTTGAGGTGATCGGGTGCGCCGTCCTCAATCCAGATGGTGAGCGCAGCGTGATACCATGCATCCATGTCGGACACATATTGGAGGGCTTTGAATGCGTCAGGCATACGGAACAGGAGCCAGTCATTTAGCTCCGTAGAATACGGAGGCTCAATGATTGTTTGGTTTGATCCGACAGTGAAGGGGACAAGATCCCCGCATGGATCAGAGGCATCGAAGCAGAAGTCATCTTCCACTTCCACGATCTCATGTGAGGGACTTTCGCCACAGAAGGTTCTAAGGATTGCGGTTTTCATTAGGATGTTTGGGGTTGGAGATTGGTCAACAGTTCGGAATAGATCTCATGACTAAGCTCACGGAGCGCAATCACGGAGATCAATTCAAGATCAAGAGAGGTTTTCTCTTGGGCTACCTTCAACACTTCGAGGGCAGTTGCGTGATCGAACTGCGAGCAGTCCTCCCACGTTGCGCTGAAGTTGTAGCGGCCACTGTCAAAGTGGCGAATGGCCGCAGTCTCACCCTTCACGGCGATGGTGAAGGGGGTGCTAGTCAGAACCAGCGTGTCGCGATCCACATCAATGCGCTTGAGGTGGTCGGTGATGAGGGCAATGGCTTTCTGATACATAAGTTAACAGGGTGTTAAGGTTAGGCGTAGAAGCAGAAGTAGCTTGCGTCTATCTTCTCGATCTCCTCAGTCGTGAGACCAGTGATCTCGCAGAAGTTCTCAAGCTGATCTGAATCATCCTCGATGTAGGTCATGTCGATGATGATGTCACCAGCATTAAAGTTCATATACCCCGAGTCGGAGTAGTCATCCTGCAAACGGCGCAGGGTTGCGGGGGTCGTCTCGCGGACGTGAATTATGTAATCGGACATAGTGTTTGTTTGGTTTGGTTTGTTCCCTGTCTCCGATTCCCCACCATGGGGCTGGAAACAGGATACAGGGAACAGGGTGCAGGGAGTCTTAACAGGGTGTTAAGATTCCCCGCACCGATTGGTTCACTTCAGTATTTGGTGTTTGGGTTGTAATAGCGGGAGTAGGGGTCACACGCTTCGATGGCTTGGGTGAGCAGACGATCTGCTTCCCTTGCCACGTCTTGCTCGGTTGCATCCTTCGCCCACGGCATAGCCGTGTCGAAGCCAACGACCCACTCGTCACCCTCTTGCTCAGAGTAGGTCAGTCCACTGTAGCCGACTTGTGCGCCGATTTGATAATACTGAGAACCATACCAAGGATGGTTCTTTGGCACGGCAACGTAGCCGTTCCACCTGCCACGTTGCAGGAGGTTGGCTTCCACCTCTGGCACTTCACGCACAATGACGCGGCACTTGTGCGCCTCATTCTTTACGAGACGCATGGCACGGATTCGATACGGCAAGTTGCCGAGAGACTGCATGATGGCGTAGCTGATCTCGTCAGCGGTCGGCAGATCATCAGCAGGAAGGGGGAGGGTGTGATCCTCCGCGTGATCGTCTCCAATGCGGAGCAGCATGGTGGCTCCATCTTGGAGATCAAGATTGATTGAGAACACGTTTGTCATATCAGTGGGTGTCTATGAAGTTGGCACAGAGGAAACGTGCTTCAGCGCATGGCGCGTCAAGCACGAGGCGGAGTGCCACGGAGCGTGGCATGGACGGGAGTGCGGCAGTCAAAGCCGCGAGGTATTGTTTCATGTTTTATTTTGGTTTTGGTTCCTGTTTCCTGCCACTTGATTCCAGAAGTGGAAGCAAGGAGCAGGATACAGGACACGACATTAACAGGGTGTTAATGTCGTGACCCTTGGAGGTTAGGCGCAGTGACGGGAGCGGTGTTTCTCGCGGCGCACGTCCCACTCCAGCTCGTTTACCAGATCTTGGGCAGCCGCCAACTCGGCTTTCGAGTGGGGCTGGGCTTCGATGTCGCCAGTCTGCACGTTGCGGATGTGCGATTGCTCGGCGACATCGCACATCCTCACCGCGAGATTGAAATCATCGCGGAGGGCGTAATATTTGTCGGAATACATATCATTGTATTGGTTTTGGTTTTGGTTGGGATCTTAACAGGGTGTTAACATCCGAGGGGGCGACAGAACCAGTGGAGAAGGGGACTGTCCCCCTGCTTGTCCAGTTCGGTGACTGAGATAACAGCGGCAAAGCTGAGTGACAAGGGAAGCAAGAAGGCAATGTCTTCCGTTAGACCGAACAGTCCAACGCAAGCCAGAGGCATTGCGAGGAGAGACAGGGCGATGAGAACGCGGAGGGCGTAGCTGATGTATTTTTTCATGGTATTTGTGTTGGTTTGGTTGGGATCTTAACAGGGTGTTAACATCCGAAGCCCAGACCCACGCTGCACGGATGCAGAGTGGGCAGGGGATTCGAGGGTTACGCGCCGTGGTAGTAGTGGTTGGTTTGGTGGACAACGATGGTGCGCTTGCCATCGTATTCATAGGGTTGCTCCCCGCTCTTGGCGGAGAGATACTTGAAACGCCAGCCTTTCTGGGCTGCCATTTTTCGGCCAGCTTCATTGGCCTTTGTGCGGGAGGTGTAGATCTCGAACCAACTAAGGTTGTATTCGCAATCTCCATCGAACCAGAGCATATAGAACATATTACTTGAATGGGTAGACGTTGGTAACTTTGAGGCCGTGGCTTTTAGCCCAAGCGCGAGCCTCAGCTTCGGTGGGGTGAGTGACATCCATGAGGCACGATCCTTGGAAGGAGTCATGGAACTCAATGGTGAATGTCATGGCGGGTATTTTGTTTTTTGATTTCATTGTATTGGTTTTGGTTTGGTTTGGTTGGATTGAATCCTGTTTCCTGCATCCCACTATGGATACAGGATACAGGATTCAATCTTAACAGGGTGTTAATGTTAAGATTGAATCACTGGTGAAAAGCCAACCTTAACAGGGTGTTAAGATTGGCTTTGTTAGGGATTAACTGTTAAAGCATTTGGCGATTGCCGTAGCAATAGCCTGCCCGTCTTTCTTGGAAGTAAGGTTACCCTCGTTAATCCATGCCACGATCATGTCGGCGTTGATAGCGGGACGGCTCCCCTTGGACTTGGTCTTGGTCTTGGTCTTGGTCTTGGTCTTGGCCAAGCGGCCTGCAAGCTGTAGCGCGGACTTAACCATCCGCGAGCGATTCGCGCCTTCAACGGCAGCGTCCTTCCCACCCACAAATCCCGTTCCCTTGAGGAAATCGGAAATGTCTTTTCTGTCAAGCATGGGCATATGCAATGCCAAGCTGTCAGCAATAAGGCGAGCAAAAGACTTGCCGCCATCCGTGGTGCGAAGTCCAAGATCGCAAAGCTCATTATTCATCTTCGTGCCGATTTGCTCGGCATTAAGTTTGGCGCGATTGGCATTCCAGAAATCGCTGATTTCATTGGCAAGATCGACAAGTAAATCTTCGCCACGTTCCAGAATGGATTTGATGTTTTGGATTGTTTGTTTCATGTTTTTATTTGGTTGGTTGTTTGTTTGTTTGTTTGTTTGAAGGGTAATGACAGAAGGCTTTCCCCTTCACCCTATACCGCACGATAGGGGGCTACGTTAACACCTTGTTAAGATTCCATACCCTGTCCCCTGTATCCTTTACCCTGTAGCCTCCACCAGAATCCTGAACCATGGCTAGGGTGCAGGGTGCAGGAACCACGCCACGGGTGGGGTCAGAATTTTTTGCACAAGTTTGTATTTATGTATGTGTCTCTGAGAAAAAATTGATTGACAAAGAATTTGTAGGCAATAAATTTGGGTATGAGCGACGAAGATCGCAAAGCAGAGTTGGCTCTTGCATTAATGCAAAACCTTCATGATCAACGAGATAGAGAAAATGACACTCAACTCGTCGGCTGCGTTGTGCCCACCTGTGGGGAGATGACTCGGGCTGGATCCATGTGTTCCGCCTGTACAATTTCTGCACTCGTTAAGCTCTGCGGGGACGAACATCTACCTTATCGCTTGGACGCGGCAATCCGTGAAGCTGCTGATCTGCGGCTGGCAATCAAGCGAGGAACCCAAATGAACAATGAGTGACCCCGACAGCTACTACACTAGGAACAAACAAGCGCGGAAAGAATACCAGCGTCAATACTACCACAACAATCGACAGAAGATTCTACGCAAGATGGAGCTGCGGCGACACTTGGAGCCCGACAAAACAGAGGAGCTCAAGAAGTACAATCGCGATTACTACCTCAAGAATCGTGAGCGTATTTTAGCACGGAGAAGAGAAAAGTATCGTGCACAGAAAGAAGCACTCGAAACCGTCACGAAGATGAAGGAGGAGTCCAAACCTCTGGCATAGTATCCCGCTTGTGCAGGTTGAGGTCAGCCCACAAAGGTTGCATGTTAGTGTAGTGGAAACATTCCTCCACCTGCTTGGGATCCGTTAGATCGAAGGACGCTACGGGGTGGATGTGGTCCAGATGCCACTCATCACGATTGTCCCATGACATACCAGCAACGAAGAGGCTCTCAATGTAATCGCGGAACTTCTCGAAGGTGCAGCCGAGCAACTCAATCGTGTGTTTGTGTTTGTGTTTGGAAGCCTCAGCGCGGGTCAACGACATGTGCACGTTGGAGCGGTAGCGATGTCGGAGCGCGTACTGGGGACAGGATTCATATTTGAGGTGATGCAGCTTGCGGGCATACTCTCGACGTGCCTGCTTCTGTTCCTCCGTAAAGTTGCGGCGGTACTCCTTCAACCTTTGCAGGTGTTTCTCGGGATTCTTGTGATAGCGAGCTTTTTGGTCTTCTCGATTGCAGACCTTACACTCATTGCGGTAGCAAACTCGACCACCCGACAAAGTACCCGCGCGGGGGAAGTCAGTGATGGGTTTGATCGAATCACATTTGCGACACAGCTTGGTTTCGCCCATACGAAATAGGTTGAACAATTATAGGGCCGCTTGCAAGAAGCAACTCGCGCGAAGCACGAAATTGAACCCCGAACCCTGTATCCCGAACCCTGAAAACACCATGGTAAAAAGAAACAGGAAACAGGATAAATGGTACATGGGCTCCAAAAACGTCCTTGTTATCCATTAATTCAATACCAATTCTTCAGTGAATTTCGAGTGTTACTCTTAATAATCCTCAGTTACTCTTAATTACTCATTATCCAACTCAGTGCAAAAATGCACATATTTGTGCTAAAAGGATACAGATTTAATGTCTTATTAAAGCTAACACAACTCTGAAAAGTTTTCTCAACCCCTGTTATTCTCTGTTATCCAAATAACTCAAAAAGAAAATTACTATGGAATTAATGGATTACTGAGAATAACAGACTTATAGAAGACTTTTTATATAGGGGTGTTACTCTCAATAAATTCAAAAAGAAATTTGACACTGCCAATTTCGGCGGCTACATCTCGCTTATGTCCATACTACCCCTCCGACCAGAAATCGTCGTGCCAGACACATGGCGCATCATCCCCGCCTTTACCGATTACGCGATGGCACCTACGGGTGACGTGTACCGAATCAAGCGCAGCCCGCGCGGTCGCTACTCCGATATTGAGGAGCCAGTCATGCTTCGCCCGTGGTGCCATCCGCGCGGGATCAAGTGGTACTACGCGATGACCAGTGACAGCGGTAAACGTCACCGCATTGAGACAAGCCGTATCAAGGAACTCATCCACGACAACGACCAATGATGCCCCTCGCTGGTCTTAGCTTCCCGCCTTGACTGGAAAGAAATAAACAGGCAAACTCTACGCCGTGCCATCCTCTGCTCAAAAAACTACATCTGGCCTCAACGAACTACAGTTGATGACCTTTCCATCTGATGCAACCGCGGCTGAGGTCGCAGGTCTTGAACGCATTCAAGACGTTGGGTCCGCTCACTCTATCTTTTCCCTGCTTCGTGATGCTGACGATCTGTCGGCGCATACGCGGGCCAAGCTGGATGGTATGTTCGATGGTCGCCCACCCTACGACGCAAAGGTACTGCTCTCGACGGGTCAAGGCAGCCGCACCAATTTGAACTTCGGCGAAGCCCAGCGGTATCTCGACATCTCGATGTCCGCCTTCGTGGATCTGTATGACTCCCTCGACACACTGGTGCGGGTGAAGCTCAACGACAGAATCGACGACTCGATGAAGCCAGAGGTAGCCGACATCATTGAAGAGGAGCTTACCTCCTTGTTCAGGGAGTGGCCTGAATTTCATAGTCGCTATCTCATGCTCTGCAATGAGTTCACCAAGCACGGTGTTTCGGTAGCCTCCTTCGACGATGCCAAAGACTGGAAGTTCAGACCAAGTGGTCTTCGCGACTTCTGGATTCCTCGCCAAACTCCCGCCAGTGAGGAGTGCATTGAAGTGGCTTGCAGTCGCCGCAAGTATTTGCTGCATGAGCTGTACAAATTTATCCGCGACGAAGAGGTCGCAACGAAGATGGGATGGAATGTCCCCGAAGTAAAACGCGTTCTGGCCAGCAAAGCCAAGAACAGTGACACATCATCCACTACTCCCGCACAGGATTGGGAGCTTGTTCAGAATCAAATCAAGAACAACGACATCTTCACAGGCATGGAGAACACCTCCGTGGAGGTTGTTCGCATGTGGGCGCGTGAGTTTACTGGCGAGGTGTCCTTCTACATGTTTGCTGAAGACAGCCCCGAGAAGTTTCTCTGCACGAAGCCCAAGCTTTTCAGCCGCCCCGAGGAAGCCTACATTTTGTTCTCTTATGGCGTGGGCACCAATGGCACTTACCACTCCGTTCGCGGTTTGGGTCAACGCATCTTCAACCACATCCAACTCTCGAATCGTATGCGCAGTCAGACTGTGGACAGTGCGATGCTTGCTGGCAGCGTGATGCTCCAGCCAGAGTCTCAGAAGGCTCTCGAAGATTTGGCGTTCCAGACCTATGGACCTTTCACCATTCTTTCGTCAAACGTAAGGGTGGTAGAAAAGGCCAGTCCGAATCTGAGCAGTGCGATGAAGCCAGCTCTCGACGACATTCAAAGCCAGCTCGCCATGAACGTCGATCTGATGTCGACCTATGGCAACCAGTCTTCTCCTTACCGCAATCAGTTGCAGACTGAACATGACCTTGCAGTATCCTCTCGCCTCACAGGCAGCACACTCAACTTGTTCTACTCCTCTTGGAGTCGACTGCTTCGCGAGATGGTTCGTCGTGTGATCACCAACCCCACCTACGATGCTCGCACCTCTGAGTTCGTCCGTCGTTGTGCAGCCCGTGGTGTCTCCAAAGAGATGCTCAAGTCCGTCGAGCTTGAGAAGACTTCCGCCGTTCGCGCTATTGGTGCTGGTAGTGCCGCCAACCGTTTGCTCTCCCTGCGTGAGCTTCAAGCCAACTCTGGTGGTTTTGATGATGTTGGTCGCCGCAACCTTACTCGTGACATCACTGCTCAACGCGTGGGTCGCGACATGGTCGACCGCTACGCTCCGCCTAAGCCAGAGCCGCGCATGACTGTCGACGCGAAGATTGCATGGCAGGAGAACACCGACATGGAGCAGGGTCGCCAAGTGCCAGTGTTCAGCGAAGAGCTGCACACCATGCACCTACGTCAGCACGTTCCGAAGCTGCAAGAACTCATCGACCTCGCCGACAATGGCCAAGCCGATCCCGTACAGTTGCTTCCTGCGTATCAAGCGTTCTATCAACACATCAGTTCACATGTTGAGTTCGTCGCGAACGATCCTGCTGCTGCGGGTTCAGTCCCACAAGTTCGTCAGCTTCTTCAGTTCGCAGAAGAGAAGATCGTCAACGCCACGAAAGCCGCGCAGAAGTTGCAGCGTGAGCAGATGGAGCAGCAAGCCGCCATGGGTGGTCAGCAGCAAGCCCCCTCATCCGAGCAGATCGCTGCCCAGCAGAAAGCCGAGATGCATCAACTGCAAATGCAGATCACGCAGCAGAAGGCGCAAGTCGATATGTCCATCAAGCAGGCCAAGGCTCAACAAGACATGGCGTTGAAGGACGCTGAACGTGCCATGGATATGGAAGGAACAATCCAAGAGTAAGCTGAGTTTAGACTCCTTACTGCAAAGGCATGTCACGGTTCGGGTACAGGGTTTCTATGGCTTTGCGTGTCCCCTCATCTACTTCCAAAGCTTCCTCTATTCTTTGAATTTGTTGGGCTCTTCTTTCGCGTTGTTCCCTCATTCTTTTCCGATCTTGCGCTAACTTAATGGCAAAATCCATCCCTTCGCTTGCTTCTTCAGCGGCTTTTATTCGACTCCTATTTTTAAGGTAGTCACCAGTCATAGCTCCAAAAGTAGAAATAGGGCGAGCCGCGGCATTGCCCATGTTGGACACAACAGCACTGTCGGTTGTTGCATCGGGACCATACATCCGTTTATTGTATGCTTCAGTAACCTCTTCTTGGTACTCTGGATCGGCAGCGGCTCTAACCCCATCTATCCCCCAAAAAGCTACTTGAGCTGGAACTGATCCTCTTCCAGCAACCCTCGCAACAGAGCCAAGTTTCCTCGACACCAAAGGACTCGCTCCTTTCATAATAAGAGCCCCTGCCCCTGTCCCTGCCGCGACATTGGATTTAATTTCCTCTATGTCTTCGGCAGTTTGGATAGCTTTCTCTAAGTTAGAATATTCCTCCAAGTCAGTCTCTCCAATGTCAGGAGCATCTCCCTTTATTTTTATTTTTGGTGTCTTCTCCAGTTGCACCATAGCCGCTGGCGTAGTTGTCTTCTCCAGTTGCACCATAGCCGCTGGCGTAGTTGTCTTCTCCAGTTGCACCATAGCCGCTGGAGCAGGTGTGTTCTTGGGTGAGAGAAATAACCTTATGAGTGAGTTAGGCTTTGCCATGACTGCATTATACAAACTCCTCAACTCCACACAAGATCACAAGAAAGGTTCAAAATAATTTGACTTACTGGCTTAAAACCAGTAATTCTTCGTCATGCTATTTCGACTGCGTAAGAAGCAGCCTCTACCGCCGCCTCCAATTCCTATCGCACGGTGGTTCCGTAATCCTGCATCCGTAGAGCGTTTGCGGGAAATCACCGAAGATCCAGTGTTCCAGCAAGCGTGTGCCGTTCTCCAAGCCGCGAACCAGCCTACGGTGTCCGCCATCCAGATGGAAACGGACAAAGCTGCGGCCAGCCTTCAATGGCTCGCAGGCTTCAATGACTTTGAGCGAGCTCTCGTTGGGCTCACCCAATACCCCGAAACTCCCGTGGAGCAGACTCCGACCGAATGGGAATATCTGATTAACCCCGAAGATACTAATGAGTGATACTACTGCTGCTCCCGCCGCGGAGCCTACCGAACCTACCGCCTCGTCCGAACCCGCTGGTTTCATGGACGCCATTGATGCTGCCTTTGAACCTCCCGCAGACATCGTTCCCGCTTCTGCTGTGGAAGAGCCAACTGAGCCAACAGAACCAACAGAACCCACAGAGCCAACAGAGCCAACAGAGCCAACAGAGCCAACAGAGCCAACAGAGCCAACAGAGCCAACAGAGCCAACAGAGTCGACTGAT